>ERZ1031373.5-NODE-5-length-56630-cov-10.850393_pt1 | contig 56630 bp, 78 predicted proteins | sample MGYA00516733_ERZ1031373 | MGnify/ENA primary metagenome ERZ1031373 (study PRJEB33718, sample SAMN03159865) | human skin metagenome | collected 2014-02-25 | study: EMG produced TPA metagenomics assembly of the PRJNA266117 data set (Human skin bacterial metagenome and...
CGCCGGCGTGGCGTGTGATGTCTCAGCACTCACTAGATTTCACCTTTCGTGATGCAGGTCGCATTAAATTTGTGATGCGCATCATCTTAAGGGTTGCTATGCCTTTTGTTCAACAACTTTTATGCTTTGTGGGGTGGCGCGGGGGTGATCTAGGCTACTTTCCTGCCGCGTTTTCCCAAGTGGCTAGCAATTATCCGCAATGCCTCGTCCGACGCTTTCACCTCGCTGGAACCAAAGCGCAGCACCACGTATCCGCGGTTTTCTAGCGCTCGCTGCCTTTTTATCTGTTGCTTGACCACGTGGACGGGCTCCTTGCCGTAGGTACCGTCATATTTGGCATCGCCATCGACCTCGACCACCAGCCAGCCATCGAGACAGAGATCCGCCCGATACTTCCCGAGCAGCGGTTTCTGCGGCTCAATTTTCACCTGCGGGAAACGCTCGATAATGAGGGCTCGCAGATAGGACTCATAGGGCGATTCCGATCCGCCATACGCGTGCTCGATAACCTTACGCATGGCTGCTTGTCCCCTAGTGCGCTGCATTCTTGCCAGTTCTTCGCGCAAGTCATAGGTGGTGACGCCGTGTTGCCTGAGAGCAGAATCGGTAGCTACCAGGCCATCTGGGAAGCCGTGTAGCCGGGCGATTTCGAGGCAGGTGCGGGCGGGATGCGTGGTGCGCACACCTGCTACCGTCACCGTGGATTCCTGGAGGGACTTTACCCGGCGGTACCGATAGCCCTTCGCGGTGAGCCTGCGTGGGGGAACGCTTCCCGAAGGCACCGCTAACTCCACCTCCTCCCCTTTCCTGGAAATTACCCACATTCCCCACAGCCGCGCGGCCGATTTACTGATGAGGACGGCGCGGTGGGTGCTCCACCCGGCAGCGACTACTTTGGCGAATTGTTGTTTATGGCGCACCCATTGCCTCCAGATGGCCGTGGGAACGGCGACCCAGGGCGCTATCTGGGTGAGCTCACCGCACTGGAGGGCTAAGTGGTGCGGACTTCAGGCACTACGCCACCAATACCGCCTGAAAACAATACAAAAACAGCCCACCACCTGCGCAAATATCTGGCCGGGGTGGGCATGTATTCAACGTGTACTCAGCACGTGGTAGCTGTGGTGGTAGCTACCGCACCCGCACGCTCACGATGGGCGAATCATCCTCACGGGGTTGTAGAGCGCAGCTCCACTCAGAACGAACAACGCCCCCAAAATCATTCTGAGAATCAACGTGCCCCCGGATACGCCACACGGTGCCGTCCATTTCTTTTTCGGTGGTGTACTCAGAATCATCTTCAAACTCAGCCGTCGATGGGGACTTCAATTTATCGGCAACCCGCTCGTGGCATTTGTCTCGGGCTTCGCTTGCCGTCCAGTCGAGGATTGAATCTTCTGGGGTGAAGCAACCGGAGAGGGTGAATAGTGCTGCGGTGAGGGAGAGGGTGAGAGTTGTCTTTTTCATGCTTTAAGTATAAGGCTAGTCCGTGACGTGGGTAACATTGGGGTGCCGCTTGGCTGGATTTTAGGAATGCATAGAGGTGAAGTCTTTTCGTCACCGTGCCGTTATTAGCGTCTTAATCCAACATACTAAACCTACTTGATAAGTAAAGTCGGTTGATATACACTTATGGATGTAGCACAGAAAGGAACAACACCCCATGTACACCCTCACCAACACAACCCACACCATCACCGGCGACACCCTAGAAGACCTGCGCCGCCAACTAATCGACTACCACGAGGACAACCGCCGCGACCCCCAATACGGCGACTACGCCGACCAATTCCACGCAGTCTACCCCCTAGACGAATCCGAACTTGACGAAGACGAGACCCCAACAACACCCCGGCCACTCACCCCAGAAATCCTAAAAGGACTCGCTAAGCACATCTGGGATACACCCACCGTCTCCCTCACCGAAGAAAAAGGCACCGATATTCACCGCCTCGCCGAGACCCTGCACTACATGCTCGACATGAGCACCCATGCCGCTGAGGATGCACTACGCACCTACATTCAGCAGATTGAGGAACTGGAAGACCGCAGCATCGACGAAGACGAAATCGCCGGAGAAGACGCAGACTTCCTTATCGGCGCGGTGAAATCCGCCCGTAATGCTGGTGACCTCGGAAACAAAGAGCTCGCCGCCCTGGAGGAGGCCGCCACTGACTACCAGCACGCCGCCGATAACGCCGATACCCTACGCCAAGAGCGTGATAAGGCAATCCGCGCTGCTATTGCCGCCGGGGCCAGCAAAGCCAGTGTCGCCCGCGCCGCAGGAATCAGCCCCCAAGCCGTAGGAAAAATGGTGAACTAGCAATGCAGGTAGGAGACCCCGACGGATACGGCCAATACGGCATCATCGACGGAGATGATGAGCGTATCCTATGCCACGAATGCGGGCGTATGTACAAGTCCATAGCGGCACACGCCCAGATGGCGCACGGGATGATGGCGGAGGACTACCGCGCCGCGCACGGCATCCCCAAGCGAATTCCCCTCGTCTCCCCAGGTATGAGCGCAGCACGTTCAGAAAAGGCGAAAGACCGACTAGGCTCCGAGGGGTGGAAAAAATTTGAGGCGAAGCGTGACCCCACTGCCGCCTCCCACTCGCGTGACGAGAAGGCATTCAAGCGTAGAGGTGCGGACATTGAGGCTCATGCGCAGCGCGCCCGCCAGCACCTGAAAGGCGCAAAAAAGAAGATTCGGCCCTGTGTGGTGTGTGGCCGTCCACCTATAAAAACGCAAATGATGGTCCCAACATGTAGCGATCTTTGCTACAGGATTAGTACCTATAGATCGCACAAGGGTGGCCAGCGGGCGGCGCTATGGTGGAGTATGTGGGAGGAGGGGGAATCTTGGTCTGCGATTGGTCGAATGTACGGGTGCTCGCATACGAATGTGCGGTGGACTGTACGCCGCTGGCAGGAGCATATGTCTGATATACGTGAGCTGGTTCAGCGTACACCTACGGTTGAGCTGAGGGCGTGGGAGCGAGATGCCCTGTAAAACGCAGAAAAAGACCCCCACCCACAAAGGGCAGGGGTCGAGGTCTAGAAGTCGTTTTCCAGTTCGTTAGGTATGGGCATATCAGCGACGCTTTCAGGGTGGCGGAGCCGCCACTGGCGGATGTGGTTCACTGCGATAAAGTAGCGGCTTTTCCACACCTCCAGTTTGTCGCGCAACTCAGCAATTTCTCCACGCATCTCAGCAATCGACTTGTCACGGGCTTCCAGCTGCTCGTTCGTCCACTCACGAATCGACTTTGTAAAGGACTCCCACTCCGGGCCTCGGGTCTCAAGCTCGGCTTTCTTTTTCTGGTTCTTCTCGGTCAGCACGCTACCTATCACGGTTCCAGCAACGCCGATTATGGCGACGATGATGGTAGCCAATGGCCCGTCTACGGGCATCATCGTCACCTCCCGTCTACGATTTTCAGCTCACCGGTCTGGCCGCGTCCGTATGCGTAGAGGGTCATGGTTGCGATGCCGATGTAGCCGAGGGAGGACACCCAAGCGCGGGGCAGGTCGCCGAGAATCGTGGCGAAGATGAAGCTGAGCGCCCACATGGAATGTAGGCCCACGACGGCCCCGACGGCGGCGGGCACGAGCTTGTGCCACTTTGCGGCGCATACGCACAGCAGGCCCATGAGAAGCCACACCACCGCCCACGAGGGCGGGTTAAGCACGCTTTCCATGAAGTGCGTGGGCTTGCGCTCCGGGTTTACTAGCAGCGGTGTGTAGGACATTCCGCGAGCTATGGAGATGCTGCCCAGAATCATCAGCCCGGCAGCATCGGAGACGAGCCACCTGGCGACGCGGCGCTTAAATCTTTCCCAGTCCACGGCTCACTCCCCTGCTGTGGTGGGCCCAGTGTAGACCGGCAGGGCGGTGGGGGTTTCTGCCACTTCGCGGCGCTCAGCTTGGTCTGCCAAACGTGGCGCCATAGACGGGGTGACACCATCAACCGTGAGCCGGTTAGTCAGGGTGGTGATAAAGAAGCCAATACCGCCCACGAGGATGATTGTCCATTCTGGCGCGTCCGCAAGGTAGACCGGCAGCACGCCAGCTACCCACGCCACGGCCTGCAAAATAAGCATGATGGTTCCCTTGTAGCGTAGCCACCACGGCTGCTCCTGTAGCTCCACCGCCACGGCCTCAGCCACATGCTCAGACACGGAATTAAGCACTTCTGGATTGTAGTGACGTGCCATTATTTCTTCCCCTTTTTGTCCAGCTTCTTCTCAATACGGGCAACATCGGCTCGGAGCGCGGCAACCGCGTCCACGAGGGTTAAATTTCTGCCGTCCTCTGTTTGCCCCAATTGAGGCCAGCCGTTACCCGAGGGTCCCCTTAGTTGTCGCCATATTTCCTGAATCGCATCAAACTGCGGCCCAAAAAATCCACTGATAAAGGCCGTGAGCTGCTTGTAGAGCTTGTTCATTTCTTCCTCCGATAGTTCCTCTGTTGGAGCAGACTGGCCGGTGAATAACGCTTGTAGCTGCGCCTTGCTGCCCCGGTAGGCATTGATGTCCACGGTGTAGCCAGCGACCTGAGCATTACTGCCGTACTGCCACATGGTGGGCTTCTGATTGCCCAGCGGGTAATCCCACTGCTGGTGCCGGTCGCCGGGGTAAATTGCGCGGGGTGCGCCGCTGCGGTTCTGCCCGTAGGCGGCAACCCAGAACGCCCCGAACTCATGGGAGTCCGGCTCGTGTGGGGAGATGCGCCCCTCCCAATATGGGACGTAGGAATAGCAACCAATGACACGCACGCCGTGGCGCTCAAACTCGCGCTTGCACTGGCGGATGTGGTCAACATGCAAACCAGCCGGGGTCTCCACATCAATCCACACCGGGCGCTTCTTATCCCCCATGACCTCAACGCTGGCCTGCACCTGCTGCGCCACCGTCGTACCCTCCGACGGGTTACGGAGGTAGTGGTAGGCGGCAGTAACAAGACCCGCTGATTCCGCATCGTCTAGGTGGGAGCGGTAGCAGCGGTCACGGTGCGTGCCGTCGGTGGTGCGGATAATCGCAAACTCCACGCCCTCGCGCTTCGCCTGCGCAAGACTCATGCCGTCCTGATGCTCGCTAACGTCAACGCCGAACAAAGTCCCCGCCTCCGGCCTTAGCTTGGTCTCCTGCGCGGGCTTCGTCTCGCCCGGCCAGCGCGCCCCGCGTAGAACTTCCTGCGGGTCAAGAATCGTCTGCCCCAGAACACGGCGGGCCGGGGCAACCCATGAGTAGCGGTACACCTCAATGTGCAGGTGAGGCGCCACACCACCATTAGTGCCCGAATCCGGGTTAATGCGTCCGATACGCTGCCCTTCACGCACCTGCTGGCCTGCTTGCACCTCGGGGATGATATGCCCGTACACGCTCTCGTTGCCGCCGACGCTGGCGGGGTGGTCAATCCTTATCCACTGGCCGAAACCGCTGGCCGGGCCAGCCTGAATAACCGTGCCGTCCTTAATCGCATAGATTGGTTTGCCGCCTGAGCCACCAGCCACACCGTAATCCACGCCAAAGTGAATCGTCCCCCACCGTGGTCCGTATGGGCTGGTGACGACGAAGCCCTTATCAACCGGCATCGTAACCATATGTGACCTCCTTCAGATATGAGTTAACCCCCGTGACCTCGGCGGTCAGCGGGGGCGTGTGGCTAGTTGAGCTTTGTCCAGTAGTCGGTTGCGGTGTCTGGTCTGCGGTCGTCTCGTGTGGTGTGGAGGCGTTTGGAGACGTAGAGGTCACCGTTGTAGAGGCGTGTTGTTCCCTTGGTTAGGGTTTCGCCCTCGCGCCATTCTGGGACTGTGGGGGCTGGCTCCACCGGCTCAGCTGGGGTGTCCGGTTCCGTAATCAGTCCAGGAGCGTCCTCACCCTCCGTATTAATCGGCTCGTCACGCAGGAAGTCCCGGGTCACGTCCTGCCAGCCGGAGAAGATTTCGCCCGGGGTTTTCGCATTCTGCCCCAAACGGCGATTGCGCCACAGTTTCCCGTCGTGGGAGACGAGTGCTGCTGGCGGGTAGGCCGTGGCCCTACTGGTGGGCTTAGACCATGCGGCGACCTTCGCAACAAGCTGGTCGAGGCTGGTTTCCGGCTCCACCTCAGTAGCAAACTGGGGCTTTAGTTCGGGGTGTGTTTGCCAGAGTTCCTGGGCGTCCTCAGCACGTGCCGCCTCTACCGCCTCCTCGGCTTGGCGGCGTTCGTGTTCGTCTCCGACTATCCAGTTGAGGAACGTTTGCCAACTTTGGGCGTCGAGTGCTTGTACTTGTTTCTGCAGTTCTTCCATGGTGGTTCTCCTTTAGTTTTGGACGGTGATTTTCGTGATGGTGGTCGCGCCGGTATCCCACGGGTGGATTTCGATCCCCTCGATGTAGTAGCCAGGGTCTAGTGTGATCTTCTGCCCGTTTTCCACGTCGGTTAGGTACTTGTAGGCAGTGCCTGCGCCGCCTGTAGTTGTCCACCATCCGTCCATACCCCCCTTGTAGCGGGTGCCGAGATAGTTAAAAATGCAGGGCTGCACTAGACCGCCATTAGTGCCCGGGATGACTTGACTAATGGTGATAGTTACCGTGCCGTACATGCGGGGCGTAACGATAACAATTTTGCCCTTGCTCAAATCGTGTGAGCCTTGAAACACCGTGACAGGTGCCGTCAGTCTTGCAAGTTTCTGCTGTAGTGCCAACACGTCCACCTGCGCGGCCTTACCAGACAGGGCAGTATCCACGTACCTCTGCGTCGTTACGTTATTTGGCCCTTGCGGGTCAGCCGCTCTAATTGTCCCGACTTCGGAGCGCTGTACGATAGTCTGATTAATCGCAGCGTCCGATACTGTCGGCATATCGCTAATGTCCGCCATCTTATGCGTATGCGTCGATGGCGGGAACGTGGAGGGCTTGCCGGTCACGGCATCCCACGTGGATGCGCCAGAAGTGCCCGGGTCACCTTTCGGGCCACGTAGGGAGGGTGATGTTTTCCCGTTGACGGTGAGCTTATCCCCAGACCACGACGTAGAGCTGGCGATGTTGGCGGCGCGGTCAGCATCCTGCTTAGCACTCGAAGCACTACCCGCCGCTTGTGATGCGGACTCAGCGGCAGCACTAGCGGACTTCTTCGTACGCTGCTCCGCCTCGGATACCCATACCGAAGACTTATTAGCTGACGTAGAGGAATTACTAGCTCTACGTGCAGCATCCTCAGCGTTGGTCTCCGAGGTCTTGGCGTTGCCTGCTGCTGTTTCAGCGCGGGTGGCACTATCCTTAGCTGCCGCCGCGTCACGGTTTACAGTGGTTTCTGAGCTTGCCGCTTTACTAGCACTAGAAGCCGCAGCGGAAGCCGAAGATTTAGCCGCAGAAGCATACTTACCGGAAGCCTCAGCATCCTTAGCAACCTGCTCCGCCTGCGCCTCAAAAACGTTCATCGTTTCATCGAACCCAGTCGGCACCGGGATGTGTAGGAAGTCGAACCCGTCGATTTCTACCCAAGCCCTGCCCGTGCGTACAAGGTCATCGTCGTCTACGAATTTTCCGGCGAGTTTAGCGCTGAAATCACGCTCAGCCATACGCGCTCCTCCCCATGATGTGATGGTCTATGGGGAGGATTATCGGCTAATCGGGGCTGCGGTAGGAGGCCCTAGTTCTACTATCCGTACTTATAAGAATCAAGTGATGGAACGTAGAACTCTACCAAACTCTCACCAAGGAAAATGGACGGAATAATCAACGTCCCAGCAGGAATAGTGCTACCAGCATAGACTTTATTCCAAGTTCCCGTACCAGAACCAGGAACCCACACCGTCTGATCCGCTTTCACGTCAAAATACGGGAACCTAATAGACCCCTTATTATAAACAACCGGATTACCCTCAATAATATTTGAGTAATCCAATACAGGCTCACTAAACAACCCCATGCCTGTCTTTTGATCAGCCGTTTTAGCAGGAATCAAGAAACGACGATCGTCCGGGTAATACGGCTGAATCGAAATCTGAACATGGTCAATATCCACAGGGGCCTTAGTCTGCCACCACGTACCACGAGTACTTGGCCCCACACCATACGAGTGACCATCAATATAGCCCTCATCATTGACCATCAAAATAGACACATTGCCAGCCCATTTACCCTTGGCGGAAATATGGAAATTAGAATCATGCGTACCGCCAAGGCCCCAGCTTTCAGAATCAATGAAGCCGGTAACAAAATCATTAGTAATCACACTCTTGCCACGAGTGGACACCGTGACGCTACGCATACCAATCGCATAATCAGCGGCATGGCCTGCGATCCTCAAAGACATGTCCTGAGACTGGTCACGGTTACGCTGATACTCCTGAAATGCCGCAACTGTATCGTCACGAGCCTGCTCAGCTAGTTTACGTTCCTGCTCAGCATTATCACGCGCCAGCTCGGCAGTACCACGCGCCGTTTCAGCCTTAGTACGTTCCTGCTCAGCCTTATTGCGCCACGACTCGGCGGCGGCACGAGAAGCCTCAGCATCCTTACGAGCCATCTCAGCCTTAGAACGCTCCGATTCTGCACTAGCCCTGGAAGTCTCAGCCGCATCACGCGCCAGCTCAGCCTTAGACCGCTCCGATTCTGCACCGGCACGGGAGTTTTCAGCATCCTTTCTTGCCGTTTCAGCTTTCGACCGCTCCGACTCGGCACCGGCACGAGCGCGCTCAGCATCACCACGCGCATCTTCCGCGTCTGCACGTGCATTCTCCGCCTTACGCCGCGCCTCCTCGGCTAGACCACGATACTTTTCCGCATCCTCGGCAGACAGCGAAGCCGCATCGGAAAATCCCTTAGCTGCCTTAGAAAGCTCGTCCGCGCTATTGGAGAACTTACGCGCAGAATCCGTGAAGCCGGAAGCCTTATTCGAGTATTCCAAAGAAGATTGGGAAAATTTTTGAGCAGAATCTGAAAATCCAGAAGCCTTATTGGAGTACTCAAGCGATTTTTGAGACGAGGCCGCAGACGCTAAAGCGTGCTGGTGTGACTCCTCGGAATGACGCCCCGCCGCCTCGCTAAAGCGCTTCGACGCCTCAGAATAGCCAAACGATTCCTCGGAATGGCCCAGTGATTCAACGCTCCACTTTTGCGACTTCTCACTATAAGCCGCTGATTGTTTCGTGTGTTCCCAAGACTCCTGAGAATAACGGTGCGCTTCATCGGAATACCGGGAAGCGGCAGACAAGTCCCCCTTAATGTCCTTACGCCACTGCATCGAATCATCGCTGAAACGATCATCCGCCACACGCTCAATCGCATTCTTAGGCAACTTACGAGGCGGAGCCAACAACGCCTTACGACCCGCTTTCTCCTGAGCCTTAATCTTCCGCTCCAACGAAGCCAACACACCATTAACCTCACGGCCTAAAATAGGCTCCACACTCAGCGCGTCATTGGCAGACGATTTAAGCGAGTACCCCATAATTACTTCGGATACACGGGTGGTCTTGTCTACAAAGCTCACACGATCGCCGGGCTTCCAACCGGGAACCACACGCCCATCCGGTAGGCGAATATCATCACCAAACACCACCGTCTCATGGTGGCCGGGCGCTAGGCTCATGGAGGTGGTTCCCTGAGAGCGCGCCCACTCGCGGGCAATTTCCGCCGTTGGATTAGTACCACCCGTGGAGGATAGGTTCATGTACTTTTCGCGCAGGAAGAACGGCCCGGCCTGAGCAATATCAACCCTGCCGCCAGCCTTGCTGAAAGATACTTCAGTACCATCAATTGTGGCGTGGGGCTGCACATCAATATCAAGCTGTTCTACCTCGCTGGGGAACCCGGCAGACCCCGGCAGGTAGGCGGCGGCGCTTTCCGCATCCACTGTGCCCACAGTCCCCTTGGGCTGTAGAATGCCGGACTCCAAGGCGGCGATGGTTTGCGCGTCCATCTGCCCACCACCAATGAGCATTGCCCCATCTGGCCCCGTCTCGGTGGTAGACCACTTCCGCAAACCACCACCGGGTGCGGAGGAGAACACCACGCCACGACGGTCACGGCCCTGGTGTTGCCACACGAAAGTGCCCGGGGTTTGTTTCTGATTTTTACCCTCGGCCTCGTAGCGCTTATTATCCTCGGCGAAGTCGGCGGGGTTGGAGAGTACCCATTCCACACCCTCTTTCCAAGCGTAGGCGGCACCGCCGCCAATGTAAGATAAAGCCGCCTTGTAGGATAGTTTCTCGCCGGACGTTTTACGTAGCAGACCGGCAGCGGCGCACGCTTTGAGCTTCCCTACCCGCCCCTCAGTAAACGTTCCACGCTTCCACTCGGTAACGAAATGCGGGCGGTGAGCCTGAGCACCCACCAAATCACGTACCTCAGCACGGGACACTACGAACACGTCCGCAGAATCAACCGTTTCATAGTAGCCCAGCGGCCTATCGACCACTGTTTCAAACGGTATCCAGCAAATACCCGCCGTATCCTCAGCTGCTAGTTGGCCGAAGCGGATACGTCCATCACCATTCCACGAATTCTCAGGCATCGCAGGAGACTCAACCGCCAACGAGTCACCAAAAATACGGGGGCTGGTCTTAGCGTTAGGCCACCGCCCCTTGCCCAACTCATGGCGCATCCACTGGCGCTCCATAACCCCCGTGTAGAAACGCACAGTGCCCGCCCCCGGAACCTCTTGGCCCGGTAGGAGCTTACGCACCTCCACGAACGAATCTGAGCCTGCCAGCGGTTCATCGAGAATGTCCGCCACGTAATCCTCGGTACGAACCTCAACCTCAACCGGGTCACCATCCGACTCCACCAACACGTAGGTGGGGAGGCCGGTACGCACAGCACCACGAGAAACCAGCCGGTGCGTCAACTCACCAATATGAGACGTGATGGTTTCAGAGGAGGAGTCGGCGGCGGAAGCCACCGTGGAGCGAGCCAACATGCGGTGAAAGTGCTTATGCTCAGACCACAAGTTCACCTGCGCGTACTGTGTACCGTCTTCATTCTGCCCAGTTTCTACCGATTCCACGTACCCGTCCCAGTGGACACCGTTAATCGTGAACGTCACTGGCACCGGCACGTGTCGGCACTGCCGCAGGCGTGGGAGCTGAGGGTGATCAGCCGATAGAGTTAGCGAGCCGGTATCCACAGACCAATCCGCCCGCCCCTGTAAATTCAGCTCCTGCCACGGGGCGAGCGGCCACCACCTCGACATGAACGCATCCCACACGCGGGCATCGATCTGTTCATGGCGGGGGGTGTGCTTGACTACCATGCTCGGCTAAACTCCGGTATCCACTCGATGGTTAGACTGAAATCATTACCGGGGCTAGTCGCCTCGACCTGCACCTCCCCCATGTTCTTTTTGACCTCCACGGGCATCGGCCAGAATGGAACCACGGCGCTAAAATCCGGGTTGCCGTACAGGTCGGTCACGTGGCGGCGTTGGGGGTGCGAGTCAATGGCCCAGCCCTCGGCTCGGTACGGCAATTCTTGCCACTCGTCCTCAGCGGTCAGGCGGACACGAACACCACCATGCTTGCCTTTAACGGTGAACTTCGGCCACACGGGCTGGTCACCATCAACGCGGAACTTCACCGTGCCGAAGTCACTCCCCTTGGTGAGCTCAAGCCGCTCAGTAAACCGCCGCGACACATCATCCGCAAACTCAAGCTGAACCGCCAAGGCGGCAAACTTTGCCCCGCCCGGTGACTGAAACCATTTCACATCGGAGACTTGAGACAAGCGCATTTTGAACCAGCGGTAACCCCACTCCGCCGACATGATAGACAGCCCCACCGGCTGGGAGCCATCACCAAGCGAGCTGAGAAACCTATCCACCGTAGTGCGTACGTCGGAAGACTTGACCCTAATCTCAAGCTTCACACTATTGGTATCCACCCGCATGCCGCGCCACACGCCTGCCGCCTCGTCCCAGATATGAGACTTGCCGAAGCCCGATAGGTTATCCGGCACCTCCGCTAAGAAAATACCCTCACGCTTCCTACGAGGACGGGAAAGCGCCACCGGCTCACCATCCACACCCCACAAGGTAATGCGGAATTTACTATCCCAAATACGGCCCATTATCGTCTCCTAACGCTGCTTTACCATGCTGGATAGACCAGCCATGACCTTGTCTTCCAACTGGGCGTTGACCGTCACCGCGCCAGTGAACTGAGTGTCGATGTTGGTGGTGTCGCCACCCATGCTGCTGAGCACACGGCTTGCCGCATCCTGATACGCCGCCCGGCGGCGGGCCTCCTCATTAGCCACGCTGGAACGACGCGCCGCATCCAAAGCGCCCGGCACCACATCAGAACCAGCCAACTGGCGGGCATACAGCCCATCGACAACGGTCTCAGGCAAGCCCTCAATAATGTCACGGCCTGCCGCCGCAGCATCAGCCGCCGTATCAGCCACGCTATCCACAACCGGCCGCATAAGGCTGTTAGTAAACCACCCGTTCTCAACATTGAGGGAAGACCACTCGCCCACGTCCTCGCGGCTGATATTGCCGAACCCTTGCTCACGCTTGGACAACATCATGCCTTCCGGCGAATCCGCACCCCAGCCTGAACCACCAATCGACATGAGCACAGACTTCTGACCCTTGTCCAGCTTGTCATTAACCCCGGCAAGCTGCTTATTCTCCTGCTGTAGCTCGTCCAACTGACGCTGCAACGTGTCCTGCATTTCAGCCAACGCCTCAGCCTGCGGGTCATTCTCACTATGAAGGTTGAACTCAGCGCGGGCCTTCTCAATCTCAGCCTTACGCTGCTGCCGGTCAAGCTCAGCCTTAGCCTTATTGGTCAAAAGCTCGGCAGCCTCAGCGCCATACTTTTGCTCCATCTGCTTCTTATACAGCGGCAGGTTGAACACGCCGGAAGTGGCATCAAACATGTTGCCAACGTCTTCACCAGTGCCACCGGCCATGCCCACAGCCGCACCAGTCAGCGTGCCCATCACGAGACCAGCGCGGGCGGTATCTACGCGGCGCTTATCGTCACGAGAAAGCTGGTTGTACTCCTCCCGCGCCTGCTCCTTGTACGCATCCGCCTGCGCCTTACCCTCAGCGACACTAGTGCCACCCTCAACGGCAGACTTGAGGCCAGCAACACCCAACGCCAACGCGGCAGGAAGCGCAGCGCCACCAGTAGCGACCGTCAAAGCAGCGGCACCAGCCAGCTGAGCCAAACCGCCAATGATGCCAGCCGCACCCTTAGCCTGCTTTTGCTTGCCCTCCTGCTCACGAGCCAAAGCAGACGCGGAAGCCCCCAGCGTGTTCGCAGCCTCAGCGGCAGCGTTCGCCATTTCGCGAGTAGCCACCTCAAGGCGCTCATGCTGAATACGGGCCATTTCCTCCTGGTAATTCAGCTCGTAGGTGGCTTCCTCAATCTGCATACGGCGGTTAAATTCATTCTTCGCCGCCTCAGCGCGGGACAATTCCAGTTGCTTCTCAGCCACCGCAACAGACGAGGCGGAAATCATCGCCAGTCGGTCGGTATCCAAAGCCCGCTGCGACACATCCAGAATGCCCTTAGTGCGCAGGTCGGCCAGATTAATCTCAAGGTCGGCGTACTCAGCATTGTAGTCATGCCGCGCCATAGCCAAATCAAACTCGGCCTGCTGCTGGTTCAGCGTCTCAGCGTGACGCTCATTAGCGCCCTCACGCTCCAACTCGCGGAGCTTAGCCGCAGCACTCATAGCAGACTTCTGAGCGTTGATATTATCCAGCTCGGACTGCTGGCGCGCATCCGCCACACTGTTGGCGTGATCCATGTTCTCAGCCATGAGACCAAGCGTCTCCGCCACAGTGCCCAAACCGTCCGCGATGTGGTCGGTGAGGGAAGCCACGGCCTTAATCGGGGCCATTGTCAACGCCGTGTTGTATTGCAGCTGAGCCTGCTCAACCTCACGGATAGCGCGCTTCTCTTCCTCACGCGCATCCACCAAATCCTGCTCAGCTTCGGCAATCTGCTGAGCGGCCTTAACCTCATTCTCGGAAGTCTTTTCCTTGAGCTCGCGGATTTTCTTCTCCGCTTTCTCAATGTCTTCCGCCTTTTTGTCAGCCGTATAAGACTTGGTGAGTTCCTTGTTCTTGGCCTTATCTAGGTTCTTGTAGGCCTCGGTTAGCTTCTCGGTGGATTCTTCATCCGACTTGGAGGACTTTTTGCGCAGCTCAGCTAGTTTCTCCTCCGCCTCGGTAATATCCATCGACGCGTTCTTACGGTCAGCCTGAGCCTCGCCAAGCGCGTTAAACGCATCCAAGGTTTCATCGTTGACGCGCAGCCACACATCCCAGTTAGGGGTCTTAGCGTTCAGAGCGGACTCAACCTGAGCGGCGATACCACCCCGGCCGATGGTCTTTTCCAGCTGCTTAGCGATGGAAATTACTTGCTTTGCGGCAGGCTCGCCCATCTCCTGGCGGAAAGACTGCTGGCCCACGAACGGGTTGGCGAACGCCATGGCATCATCAATCTGGGCCTTGCTCAGCCCGGCCTGCTGCCCATACGCATACGCCTGAGCACGCTGCGCACTGTTCAGACTGCCGCCAACCGTTGTGCTCGGCACGTTCGACGCTAAACCTGGCGCATCAAACATCTTGCCTGGGGCGGGTGCGGAAACAGACTTGTGGGAAGCCCGCTTGCCACCACCACCGGAAGCACCACCATCAAAATCACTGATACTCAAATCAGTGCCATTGCCGTTAATGGTGACACCACCATCGCCCGTGAGTTCACCGTCATCCGAACCCGGCAGGTACATGAAGTTCGTGAAACCACGACCATCCAAAGGCCCGGCAGCACCGCCAATCGTGAAGCCCTGGCCGGTATTGCCGCCAGACTCAATATACGTGCCGTCAGGCAGCATCATGGCGGTGTGGCCGTTAGCGCCTCCGCCGTAGTCATACCAGCCCACGACAAGCTCGTTACCGTTACCGCGACCATTCTCAAAGCCCTTAGCCGCAAGCCAAGAACCCTCAGTGACGGTGGACATGCGGGAATCGAACGGGTCAAGCCCCAGCCACGTGTTCACAGCGGCAGACACCGCACCAGAGCAGTCCATAGACGATGGGGAGAACCCACCCATGACATACGGCCCATTGTTGTATGGGGATAGCTGCTCAATGACCTCAGCGGACTTGGTTCGCCCACCGTCCTCCAAGGCTGGAAGTTCAGTAGCCAAACCGGCCAGAATCATGCGGGGGTTACCCGCATTGATTCCCTGTAGGGTGCGGTCGTATGCCTCGGAGGAGTTGTTGTTGATTACCCACTCGCCAGCGTTAACGCGGGCCACGGCCTGGCCCATGTTGTCCACACCTAGGAAGCCGTCTACCTGCTCAGTGCCGGGGCCGCTGGTGGGGAGCTTGTACCCGGCATTGGTGCCAACGTTGCGGGCAGCGTTGGGGAACCCTCCAACGGCAAGGCCCGGAATCTCACCACCGTCAGCGAAACCGGGTAGGCCAATGCGGCCACCGTGCTCATGGCCGAACATTCCACCAACCCAGCTGCCGACCTTTTCACCAACGAACCTGACAACCTTAACCGTAGGGATCTGGCTAATCAGGTTGATTACAGAATGAGCCTTGCTTACAAGGTCACTGTTATTGCCTCGCATGTCCGAGGTGGTGTTGTGATCGTCCACGCCCTGCAGCTGGGAGTGCGCGTCACTAACGCCAGCATCGAGCAGGGTCTTATTCAAATCAGCGCTAGGGTTAGCGGACTGCTGGTTCAGGTACTCCAAATCGCCACGGGCGATTTCACCATTCGCCAGCAAATCATCAATGACTAGCTGAGCCGTGGGGGATGGATTCTTAATGTCCAAATCCTCCAGCAGGGCATCCGCCTGCGCTTTACCCATTTCGATGGGCGTGGTGTCCATGATGGTTTCAATGGTGATGGACTCATCATCAATTTCAGCCATCTTTGTGGTGATGGACTGCAAATCAGCCATGATTTCATCGTTAGGGGCCGTCACCTTGTACTGGATGACTTCACCGGCATCATTCTTGATTTCCTGGTACTTGATGCCCAGTTCATCCATCGCCGCCAGTACAGCAGGCTCGGGCGGGTCGATGTTGACCGTTGCGCCCTCCTCCAGCGGGTACATCGCAGCCCACACGTCACCCAAAGACTGGACGGCCTCACTAGCGCCATCCAGCTCCACCAGCGTGTGAATAACATCCGGCGCGAGACCGTAGGACTCAAGGACGTGGTTCCACTGTTCGTCGAACTCAGAACCGGCAAGCCCCATCTGCTCGCGCAGAGTCTCAAGCTGAGGCCCCATCATTTCCCAGATGCCCTGAACGTCACCGTTAGCGATAGCAACGTTCATAAGCTGGTCAGACATGCCGCTAAGCGTGTCCGACAAGGCGCGGGCATTCTCGTTGGTGTAATTCAGCTTGTCGCCGTCAAACAGCTCAGAGCCGGTGCCAATCTCCTGATTGACAAGCCCCTGCATTTTATTGCCCAGCTCTTCAATGGACTCAGCGGCCTCCATGTTCGCCTCATCGGCAGTCTGGGCCATAAGGCCCATCGCCTGCATCGTGGACTTCAACGCCGAGAGTTTATCGTCAGCGCTAGCAGAGGAGTCCGCCAGCGTAGAAATACCCGCCGCTGCCTGAGCCGCCGCAGGGTCAAGCTCACGTGCCGCATCCACCGACTGCTGGATATTGTCACGGGCCTTGCCAAGCTGCTCCGCCGCAGCCTGGGAAGCCTCACCGCCGCCCCGCAGTGAAGCCATGAGCTTGTCGTACTCAGGGCCACCCTCAGCCACGACGCGGTTCAGATCCTCCATCGGGATCTTCAACTCGCCAGCGGCCTTTTCAATCGCCGCGTACGCGTCCTTAGATTCCTGAATCTGGTTGTTGTATTCGCGCCACTCGCTAGACCAGTGGCCTTGCTTCCACCACGACAGGTCGGGGGCCTCAACCGTGTTAATGAAGCCGGAATACTCTTCGGCCATTTTCTTCATCTGGCCGAGGTCTTTCTCCACCATCGTGGAGGCCATTTTCAGCTGAGTATCGTTTAGCTTCTCAGACGTGCCCGCCAACGAGGCATTAAGCTGCTCCTGCGCCTGCGCAGCGTCACGAGTGGACTGGGAGTAGGCTTCCTGCACCGTCTTGGCTTTACCATGCGCGCTAGACAAGGAAGATACAGTCGCCGCCGCACCCATGAAAGCCACACCCCACGGGCCACCCAAAGCACCCATGACTCCACTAGCGGCAGTTTTAATTCCTGCCATACCGGCTTTAACCACACCAGTGGTCTTAGCGAACTTCTTACCGCTAGTAGCGGCGGCAGTGTACGCGCTTCCCATAGTGGAGCCGAAATCCACAATAGAATCCTTGAAGGAAACAACTTTAGCTTTAGCAGCTTCCCCCATCTCAGAGTTAAGGGCAGCTTGAGCTACCTTTAGCGCTATAAGTGCCTTAGCGGCATCGTGCACTGGCCCCGGCAAGTCCATGTACGCATCCGCTAGAGCCCCCACACCAGTCATGCCCACCTTTGCCACCTCAGCGGTGATGTGAGCAAACTTCTCGATAGATGGGGTGGCTGCATCCAGCGCATCAACCGCGCCGTTACCCAACCGGACAAGCTGCTCGTCCAGTTGGTCGAACACGCCGAGGGCTAAATCTTCCAGCGTGTTCTGTACGCGCTCCCACACGCCCGGCAGTCCCTGTGTCTGGGCGGCAGCAACCTCCGCTGCCTGGCCTTGTCGAGTAACGGCATCCTTGAGGGTGTCAAAGCCCTCACTTCCCTGTTGGGCTGCGATACCAGCAAGGCGCATAGCGTCAGAACCAAACAGGGTTGCGGTTGCGGCCTGGTACTGCTCATCGGACATGCGGGAAGCCGCGTCCTTAAGCTGTCCCATGAGGGAGGACATGCCCACAAACTTGCCGTTAGCGTCATAGACGGTGAGACCAAGCTCTTCAATCGCCGCCTGGGCGGGCTTGCCCTGGTCAGTCAGGGAAAGCAGCGCGGTCTTGAGCAACGTACCAGCATCGGAACCTTGAATACCCGCGTTCGCGAACATCGCCAGAGAAGTGGCGGTATCGTCAATCGAGATTCCAAACTGATTCGCCACCGTACCGGCCTGCTGCAAGCCCTGAGAAATGCCAGTCATTTCAGCCGAGGAGGCATTAGCTGCACCCGCCAAAATATCCGACACGCGGGAAGCGTTAGACGCATCCAGCGTGAACGCCTGCAGCGCCTGAGACTGAATCGTTGCCGCCGTGGCCGCGTCCACCTGAGCAGCCGCAGCCAACTGCAACGTGCCCTTAGCCGCCGTCATGGACTGGTCAACGCTAAACCCACCCTTAGCAAGCTCAGTCATGGCCGCAGCCGCATCCGTCGCGGACGTGGCCGTCAACGACGCATCAGTACCCAACTGGCGAGCACGGTTCCCCACCGCCTCCAACTGGGAGCCAGTAGCGCCAGACACCGCAGAGAGCGTGTTCATCTGCGACTGGAAATCCATACCAGCCTTAACAACGCCGCCCATAGCGGCACTCAGGGAGGTGATGCCAGCGGCAGCGCCCACAAACTTCGCCACGGAACCCGCAGCCGTAGAGAACGCACCATCGGCCTTAGAGGCCGACGATGCGACGTCACCCATTTTGCTGGAAGCGTCCGCCGCTGCGGTAGAAATCTTACTCAGCGGGCCGGAATCCGCCTGCGGGGAAACCTTTTTACTGTTGACCTTATCCAGGTCACTGGAAGCCTTAGAGGCGGCAGTACCAACCTTATCCACGCCACTGGTGTCGGCCTGCGGGGCGACCTTTTTGCCGCTGGTCTTATCCAGCGCGGAATCCGCCTTACGGGCGGAGCGCTCCACCTTATCCAGGCCGGAGGTCTCCACCTTTGGGTTAACGCGCTTATTGCCAGCCTTTTCTAGGGACTGGTCTAGCTGGCGGGCTTTCTGCTCAACCTGGTTAATCTTCTGGTCAAAGTCACGAGTTTCAACCTTGATTGTGAAACCAAGATCACCTAGGTCAAGCGCGCCCATCTATTACTCCTTTTTCAGCGTTGGTTGCTTCCTCAGCCCCAGCCCCCGCGCAATCGCAGTATCTTCACTTAGGAGCCTTACTAGGCGTATTCTGAACCAACGCCACTTGCGGTTAGATAGAACGCCTGAACCAAAATCAATGCCAAAAAAGTGCTGGAAATCCGTCTCAATATCGTCCCACCGGGACAACATCGACGGCCACGTTAAAGCGGACTCGTCCACGTCCGGCTTGGGCTGCACCTGCTCAGCCCACCACTCGCGGACGTACTCGCCAAAGGTTTCTAAAATGTAGGGGTCTGGCGGGCCACCGCCCGGATCGTTCTCCGAGTACGCGCCCGGATACGGGTTGTACCAAAGGTCGCTATCCGGGGCGTAAGCCCAACCGTCAGGGTCGCGCCTGAGCCTATCCCACTGGTCGCGCCAGCACCCCTCCGGATCGTCTAATCGTCCTGGGAGTCGCTGCTCTTGCTCTTGAGGTGATCCACTGCTTTTCCCAAGTCGCCGGTGGTGAAGTATGCCTTAGCCAAATCATCGCCTTGCACGTACTTGAAGTGGACGGCGGATACTAGGCGCTCCATCTGGGAATACGAGGCACCATTCTCCATGATTTCTTCGAGGATGCCGCCCGTAATTTTCGCGGTCTTAGTGTTGAACTTGGAGCCAAGTAGTGGGGCGACACGAGACCACACACCCATGCCGTTATCCTCGTTCTTTTTGCGGGCGTTGAAGTAGTCGCGGTGGAACTCTAGTACCTGCTCAGCACTTGGGGTGATGTGGTATTCCTCGCCCTTAAAGGTGAAAGAAATATCGTATGCGTCTAGTTGCTCGTCGAGCTGGCCGAAGTCGGTCATGGGTTGCCTCCCTAGTGGTTGGTTGTGTTTACGACGTGGAATAGTGTCGCCTGAGTGATAACGCGGTCAGCGGGCTAGGCGTGAAGAAAGCGCCCCGGCAAACCAGCGTGGGCTTGCAGGGGCGCTAACTAGGCCTCGTTTATGGGGTTAGGCAGCGGCACCAGCCTCAGCGCCGCGAGCGGTATTGCCGCCAGCGGTGTTCTCTCCAGAACCTACGTTAGCCGCGCCCTTGGGGTGAATAACCGACAGAAGCTCCTCAACATCCACCGGCTCAGACTCCTTGCGCTCCGCGCCCTTCTTCACGGAGTGAATACGGGTCGGCTCACACGAAGACTTAAGGTCGGAAGTGAATGTACGGAGGTCGTTAGCGCCACCGGAACCAGACGTGAAGCTGTTGGTGGCGGTGCCCTCCCAGCCCTCGTCAATGTCGGTACGCCATACGCGGAAGTCAACCTTGCCGTCCGCGCCCAGCTCCTCACCGGTCATCTTCAACAGCTGCTGGTCTTCGGTCAGTAGGTCAAGGTCACCCTTGCGGGCAAACTGGCCCTCAACGGAAACAGTGAGAGAGCGGGAGGTCTTTTCCTCGGAAGTCCAGCCGTTGGAGTCAATGTCAGACGCATCAACGGTGGAGGTCTCAATGTTCGGGGATAGAGAGGTGACGCCGCGAACGAACTTATATTCAGCCGGGTCAGCGCCTACCGGCTTTACCTGCAAAGCCCAGTTACGGTTGAGCTGCTTATTCAGCTCACAGGAATTGGGTGCAGTAGCAAACTTAGTGTTAGCCATGCTGTGCTCCTAGATTGTTGTAGGTGGTGCCAGCAAAGTGGCCGTGTAGGTGTCTACGGCGTGCCAGCGGTCGTTGGTGTCCAGTAGTGGCGGATCATTTATGACCCGCCTACAAGATAGAAACCCGCTGGTTGCGGTCAGCTTCACATCTGTGAGGTCATGCAGGTGCTTGTACGCCCGGGCCGCGTCCTCCAATGGTGTTAACTGGTCGCGGGGTGCGCCACGGAAGATGAGACTGAAACGCACTACGGGGTTTGAGTCTGAAACATCCTCATCAACCGTGAGGTTAAACACCGCCAGTGCCCTATCCGGTTCATCCTCCAAACGGTAAGCAAACACCGCTGGGGTTTCCCCCACCGCTCGCTGGTTAGTATCAGGAGGCGCGCACACCCCACAGGCCGCTAGGTACTCCGCAATCTCGTACACCAACCCCGTGCGGTACGAGGGCCGGTGCTCATTATCCTGACTGAACTCCGCCATCTAGAAGCCCCCCTTAACATGGTTACGAATGATGTCCGCTACACGGTCGGCGTTCTCATTCTTAGCCGTCTCAAGATACTTAGCCTGGCCCGCACGCGGGTGATTCCACGTAACCTCCTCATGCTGGCGACGAATGTACGGAAGCCCGTCGTAGCGGACACCACCAGCAACCTCACTGCCGGAATCCTGCACGGGGATAACCTCAGCCGACTGGCGGAGATTACCCGTTTCGCCCAGCGGTGTGAGTTGTACGGAAGCGGCCTCAACCACCTGGGAAGCGGACGTGACACCAGACTTCACGCCGTTCTTAATCTGCGCTTTAATCGCGTCGCCATTCCACTTAAGGCTCATACGATTGTCACCTCTACATGGTCAGGGGTGAGGCCGGTGCCCGTGTAGGCACGGCGGGCTGATACAACCTCTCGCTGGGCCTTAGCCCCAAAATCATCCGGCAGGGTGAGTAAATCGCCCGGCTTGGGCAACGGGCCGTCAATATCCCAGTTGATGGTTCCCGCCGCCACAATCTCTTCCCCGTGCTGGTTAAGGGTGCGGCGATTCTCCATATTGATGGAAGCCTTAACTGTTTCGCCCGGCTTAAAGGTGGTGCCGCGCATTGTGCGTATCTCTTCGCCTTGCAATTTCACCTCATGGCGGAACCACAGGTCGCGGAGCGTGTCACTCATCTTATTGTTGCGCCCCATGGTTACACCACCAGCCAAGGCTTGCCGCTCATAAGGCCCGCGTCCTCAAGTAGCAGCATTGCCCCCAACGCAAGACCGCCGCCCAGCAGGTGCTCACGCGCCTTAGTGGACTCGGAATAGTCCATCGTCACCGACGAGCCATTGTTAGACGAGGAAGCCACCAGCGCCTCAGACGTGGCACCACCCGTATCCAACTGGTCGGTAATGTCCGCCTCCACCCAAGCCTGCACCTGGGCACTGGTTGCGTACTTAAACGCATCCCTAATCTGCTCATTGGTGGGCATACCAGCCTCGTCCACGGAGTATAAAGCGCCACGGGTTTCCCGCCGCATGAGCGCCGAAGCGTAGTTAATCATCCGGTCAAGGCGATTATCCTCCACCCCATCGTAAAAGCCGTCCGGCGCGTCGTTAAGCAGCTCAGTACGGTCAATGTAGTTCATGTATAGCCGCATCAGGCCCTCCTAAGAATAGTCAGTAAATACAAAAAGGAGGGGGAGGGAGAACAACCCACCACACCACACGCCACCCCTCAGCGGGGCCACCTAACAGCGTGTAGGGCAGTAAATTATCCTCACCTCCCCCAACACCCACGGGGTGGTCTAGTGCTACTGGACGGTCACCAAACCACCACAGGGGCGGGATTCAAGGCTTAAGCAGCCGGGGTTGCGGTAGAACCGCCACCCAAAGTGCCGCCCTTAACGTCCGCCTCAAGGGAAACAATGCCCTTGGGTCGAATGACGGCAGCGCCAGAAACCATAAGGCCACGAACCAGGTCACCAAAGCGGTCTGGGTCGCGCAGCGCCTCAAGGGTACGAAGCTGGGAAGCGAAAGCCAGCGCGCCCGGCACACCAGCGATGATGGTTTCACGGCCAGCAGTAACCGGAGCATTCACAGACTGGTAGATGTTCAGGCCCAGCTGTGGCAGGCTAGACACCAAACCGTTACGGGCAACAATGTCGGTGCCAGCGGCGTGGGCCTGAGTAACACGACGGTCAGCCAGCAGGGCGGAGCCGAAGTTAGGGCCGACAACAACCCAACGCTGGGCGGTAGGTGCGGAAACCTTATCCAGCTCAAGTGCCATGCGGCGCAGCGCATCCCACGCGGTGATCTGGTCGGTGTCCGGGCGGTAGAAGTCAGCGCCATCAAAGATGGCGGTGGTGCCAATCTTCTTACCTGCGCCGTCCTTGAGCTTCGCGGCAATGTCGGTGTCTACCTTGTTTGCCATTGCGGAGCCATGCTCGTTAGTGGCGGCGGAGCGGAAGTCGCCAGCGGCCTGTACAGCGTCCACGTCGTTGACGCGGAAGCCGTAGTAGCGCTCGGTGTCCATCACCAACTTAACGTCGGTGGTCTCTACATCGTCATAGACGAGATCCTTGGTGCGGTCGTGAACCTTGATGTTCGCCGCACCAATGGAGTTGATGTGTACTGTGTCGCCGGAGTTCTGAAGAATCGGCTGGAAGCGGGTGTCGGCAATACCCGGCTGTGCGTAGACGAGGGACTTCTGGTAGGGCACCTCAAGGGTTGGTGCCCACAGCTTAGGGATAAAGGATTCAACAGACATCAGTGTCTCCTACTTCTTGTAAAGGTGTTCCAGCTTGCCCTGCTGAGTCAGCTCGTAGATTTCCTCAGCGCTCAAGTCGTTCAGGTCTTCTACGGTGTACTTTCGCGGGCCGCTGTTGTTGGTCGGGTTGGACGTATTACCGGAAGAAACGGGTGCCGCCTGGGCGCGTAGCTTCGGGTTAGCGTCCACCGTCTCCTGAACAAGGTCGGCCACCTGGGCCGCGTAATTATCAGCGGACGGGTCGAGGTTCGCCAATGCGTTGGAACCTCGTAGGTACGGGATGATGAGAGCAGGGTCGCCCTTAGCCTTAGCCACTGCATCATTAAGCGCGGTGGTTTCACGCAGCTGGCGGTTTTCCTGCTGCTGGGCTTCCAGTTTTTCCTTGTAGCTTTCGATTAGCTGCTCCGGTGTTGCTTCCTCTTCAGCGCCGGACAGCTTGGCAAGGAAGCCACGCATCTCCTCAAACTTAGAGTTCAGGGAGTTGTACTTGCTGGTTAGCTCAGCGTTCTTTTTCTCCTCGTCACGTAGGCTGGTACGACGCGCCGCCGACTCCTTGCGCAGCTTTTTCAGCTCCTTTTCCACGTCGAAGTTGTCCTGCTCAGTCTCGTGAGACTGTTCAGTGTTCTCCGTGTGGTTTTCCTGTGGGGCCTCCTGGGTCTCAGTGGACTGCTGTTCACCCTGTGGGGTGTTCTGCTGGTCGGCGGTCGTGTTTTGTACTTCACTCACGTTAGTGTCCTCCCGTAACGGTTAAAAGAATCGTCGTGGACGGCTCCTGTCCGCTCCACGGTTGGGAGTATCGCCTAACGTCGTGTGCGGTCAGCGGTACGTATTTGTTCGCGGTGTGGTAGGCGACTCAGGTAGGAGTGAGCGTTGACATGAGTGCGTTGCTCGGCTTGCCACTGGCGCACCTTACGTTTAGCCAACGCGGCCTCGTTATCGTCTAGCGCTACCGCTTGGCGTTTCTTCCACTTGCGGATGTTCCGCTCAATCTGGCGTTGGCGTTGACTAGCCGCATACTGGCGGGCATTCTCCTCTTCACTCACCTGCGGCACTGTGGGGGTTGGGTCGCCGGGAGTGTAGGCCGAGTCCCTGTGTTTGCAGTTTGGGTGGTGATACCCATTAGCGATTGCTTTATCCAGCCGCTCTTTCACATGGACGGTGACCTTTTCCCCAGTAGACGGGTCGGTCATGGTACGAGTCCCGGCATCACCAGTGATAGCCAACAGTTGGTTCTGATAAGGAACGCACTGGGGCGCTGAGGCGGGGTGCCACGAAGCTCGCACAAGCTCCACCCCCGTCGCCTCGTACCCATGTAGGTGGCCCTGCTGCTTAGCGTTGTTGCGCATGGTGCGTACAGCCATGTCTGAGTACACGTCAATGCCCCACCGTCGGCCTGCTTGGTCAATGAACCCGGTTACGCCTTTGTCTGCGAAACGGTTGAGGGCGGTTTGGAGGGCACGGGGCTGCGCCAGCTCTTCCCTCATAGCGGTGTTTACTGCTGAGGTAATAACACGCTGGTACACGTCGCGAACTTCACGCGCCACCATGAGGTGCTGGGAACGTAAAGCAGAGGCGGTTTGCTGGGCTGTAGATAACTCCACCTGGGGAGTGAGCGGAACCTGTTTCGGCGGGGTTGCACCCACCTCCCGGTACACGGCACGCACAGCATCCTCGTATTCCAACGCCGCTACCCTAGCTGCTTGTGCGTCAACGCTACGGCCCACCCGGTTCAGGCGTTCCTGCGCCACATCCAACAGCACATTCAACTGGCGTTGCCGCTCACGAGGAGAACCAGAACGCGCCGCTTTCACTACCGCCTCACGCAGCGCAAGCAGCAGAATAACCTCCGTCTCCTCATACAAACCCACGAGGCGGCGGGCTTCCTCCTCACTACTGTTCGACGCCACCATCATCACCCGTGCTAAAAGCCTCATCGCCCGGAGCTAACGCCAGCGGGTCGAAAGCGTTACGGCTCCGCTCGTCCTCCCGAATCTTCTGCACTTCCTCCGCAACCTGCTCGGGAGTCCACTCGGGGTGCTGCTTACGCACAGCCGTTTCTAGCGACATGATGCCAGCCGCATACGATTGGGAAGCCGCGTTGATTAGCTCATTATCGTTGACCTCAACCTGGTCAGGCAGCGACACCAACACGGGTTGGGTTGGTGGCGTGTACCCGTTCAAGTCTGCATCCAGCTCAAGGTACGCCGTGAGGATAGCTGAAAGGTGGGCACGCTCCATACGGGACTTGGTAGCCGCCGTGGCACGAGTGCGCTTAGTACGTGCCCTCGTCTCCGTGGCGGTCATATCACCAGACGCTTGCGGATCCATATCAACCGTGAACGGGGACAAGCCAAGCGCGGACACAGCCTTACGAATATCAGAATCGATAAGCGTCAGGTACTGTTCCACGCGCATATCAAACTGAACCTGCTCAAAGGTGGGCTTCTCTTCCGCCGTGATAGATGGGCGAGTCTTAAACACGTCACGCATGAAGTCGAAGAACTCACCACGACCCGGCCCGTCGGAGTCTAGTAGCTGCTCATCTACGAATAGGCGTCCACGTGCCGCTTCCACTTCATGTTGTAGCTGAGACCAGTTATGGTCAATGTCTTCAAAGATCTGGGCACCACGCGACACGTCAGATGTGGAGTAATACCGCAGCAGGGTATCGTGCCGCCACTGGCGCTTAGGGTGGTAGTTCGCCAACATGTGAGCCGTTGGGGCCTCAGCACCAGTCTTAAGAATAGTGCCGTACTGTAGGCCCTCAATCTCCATAAGGTGCTTAGCGCACTCATGCTGCCCGAAGTCCACTGGGAAGCCCACGTTATCCTCGGAACCTTTATACAGCTGGTATTCAATCTGGCCTGGGGTGTGTTCCTGGAACAGGCGGAATACTGTATCGCCCTTGTCTTCCACGTACGTATCCCAGAACAGGATGGAGGATTGCCGCCCGTTCTCAAACAGGCACATGCCGTTATCGGCATCAACCCACTCAATCCACGGGTGGGGCTGAACGTTCTGGTTCCACACCACGCGGCCAAATACCCAGCCTAGTGAGCCCGCGCTGTACACGGCGTTCCACCATTGGGCGGCGAACTCATCGGAGGTAACGAGGCGGTCTAGCGCCTCAGCTGCCCGGGTATTGCCCGCGTCTTCAGAAGCAAGCTCAGCTTGTGGCGGCTTGCCCGCCATGTAGTCAGCGAGGGCGGTGGTCAGCTCCTCAGCCACCGGCAGGTGGTGCGTAATCAGGTGAGACTTCGCCCGGTCGGCGGGCGGGCGTCCAAGGAAAGCGCGGGAAGTCTTGCCCACAATCCCACCATTGTATTGCGAGCGGTGCTGGTACGGCTCCGGCCCGTATTGGCGGGCGCGACGCTGGTTAATTACATCCAACTGGCCGTTGAGTAGCGCATCGTCACGGCGGATGGATTCAAACGCCGCCTCGTATTCCTTGGGCGGCCAAGTTGATTTCGGGGCGGGCATGTTCATAACCGTGTTGATTCTCCCTAGAGATTGTGGTGGCGCGTACTTGCGCCTAGTCTCACCCCACCGACGGGGCGGTCAACTAAAGCGGGTTATCCCGGTCGTGAACCGCGTACAACAAACAGCACAGCACAATAAAAGGGTGGTTGATTAACTACTTCCGAAAGGTGTCCACCCTCCAAAAAGTGGAGGGCTGCAATCCCCTTTATCTATGACTTCCAACACCAACCATGCTGCTTTTGCAAGATAACCCCTAGTGGGGCGCAGACAACAACACCCCCATTGCTGGATGCCGCAGTACCCATCGACCGCCAGTGCAGATGCGGAATACCAACCCGCCCACGCCCCACAACACAACAAGGCACAAGCATCATCCAGGGCTCATAGTGCTATGAATATGGCGACAACCCTCAAGCACGGAGCATCGTTAGGTAGATAATGCTGCACCCTGCTCCCGCGTGTTGTGGGGCCAATGGTGAACATAATTCCGGGTGGTATAGGAATACTTGCTGGCCTCAACACAACCACGTGAGACCAAACGGCATGTGGGGTGTTGTTGCCTGCGGGTTACATTATGGAGCCGACGGGTGTGCGGTCACGCATGGCTTCCACGTGCCGTATCCAGAATTGGCGGGAAGAAAAGACGGCGTAGCGGGCCGCGTCTACGTGGTCATCGTCTTCCTTGATAGGCGCGTCGTTGCCCCGCTCGGTTGCTTTCGGATCCCATCTATAGCCCGGTATCTCATTAATCAGCCGTGGGCACTCCTCAGCCACGGTCAGTACCCCGTTGGTGAATAGGGAGTCTAGGGTGCGGATACCGTCCACAACCTTATTTTTCGCTGCGGCTACGGTAAGGCGGCGGCGGTACAGTTCCTCTTTGAATGATGCTGCGGCGGGGTCAAGATAGATGCCCTTGGGTTGGTTCGGTAGCTCGGCCAACCATTCTTCTAGGCTGTCGGCCAGCTCCATATCGGTGAGGCGTGTACGCCCACCCATGTCATTCGTTTGGGGTGACCACTCGTGTGAGAGCTGCAAACCATCATCCGTGACGGTCAAAGCATAACCCGCCGTGGGGTGGTTCGTACCGTAGTCAATACCCACCGCCAACACAGTGCCCTCAGCCCTGGGGTTAACCATCACGTCCGGGTTCCACGACTCAAACACCGCACCCTCGGCGGCAACCCACTCAGCCTCAATCATCCGCCGATAAAATAGTCCAGCGTACTGGCGGTGTAGGCGCTCAACGTATCGACGGCTCAGCGTCGGATTATCGGTAAGTAGAAATTTCTCGACGTGAATATCCGGATCGGTATGCTGCCGGTCGACAACACGTTCTTTCAGGTAGTGGCCAGAGGTTCCCGGGTTGCAGGTGACCAGCAGGCGCGAGTCTGGGAGGGATAGGCGGGTTAGTAGCATGTCCCAAAAAGACTCCGGCCAGCTCACAGCCTCGTCACCCCACGCGTTCAGGATCGTCAAACCCTGAATAGAAATCCAGGAAGCGTCGTTGTTCGCGCCAACCACCGAGAACTCTTTACCGAAAAGCGTTCCTGCGGGGGCATTGCGCCGATAGTGCAGGTGCGGGGCGACGGCCTCAAACTCGGGTCGGGTCAGGATTGGCTGGAAGAAGTTACGCCAAACCGTGTTCGTCGAATGGCCAACAATAAGGTTTACGCCCTCCCCGCTGGTGGAGGTCATGCGGGCGATGAAGTCCCACAGCTGTGCGAACGTCTTGGATGAGCGAACCGACCCGTACCACAGGTTAATCGGCGCTACAGACCGATTCAGCGCCAGCTTCTGCCGGGTAGACAACCCCACCACGCACCACCCCTAGGCATCTAGGTCGTTCTCGAACACTTCCGGGTCGCTCGCCATAATCGTCTGAAAGGCACGGTTAATCGACTCGGTAACATCCACGCTTGCATCCACCTGCAAGCCCATGTCGAAACCATTGAGGCGGTGCCTGGTGCGAGCAACTTTGTCCTGCGACTCGATTAGGCGTCGGATCTGGTCTACCGCCTTAAGATCCGTCTCCCCGTCCGGCCCCGTCACAGCCTTGAGGTGGCGCAGCACTCGGCCAATCTCGGCGTTGAGGCGTAGGTGCTGTTCCTCACTGCGTTGCAGCTCCAGTTCTCGTACCTGCTGTGCGGGTTCCTTTGTGATGTCGAGGAGTGCGTCCTGCACGTCGCGGTGCGCCTGCTGGGCGGAGACTCCAAGCTTTTGCCCGATCTGTTCGTACCCCATCCCGGACTTGCGGTGCTTAAGGGCCTCGGCCATTCGGTGGCGTCGCTGCTCGCTAAAGCGGCGTTTGCGCTGCTTGGTTTTACGCACTGGTTCCTCCTGTGTGCTCGTTGGTTTTGGTTTATTGTTTAACGATCGTCATGCGTCACGGGTTTACTCGTCGAGTGGTTGCTTGGTGCCGACCCATTGGCGTTGCACTCCACCGTGCCGGGGCTGGTGGCGGCTCATGGTGTACCCGATGGGGCGGATTAGGCCTCGGCATCTCCACGCGTTGAGGAGGCCTCCCCATGCGTTGTTATGCTTTGGGGTGAGGCCGTCGGGGATGTGTTGGCGGATGTCGTCGGCTGTGAATGGTTTGCCGGTTGCGGCGAGGTGTTTTACTGCTTTGTCGGCGTGTTGTGCCCAGTCCCCTAGTATGTGGTTTTCTTTCATGTAGGGGGCTTGTATGAGGGTTGTTTGGTTGTGTTGCAGCGTCATGGTGTTGATTGTTGCGGGTGTGGCGCTGCGGTCAGGTGGTTAGTTGTCCTGGGGGAAGATGATGGGCGATACGGTGTGCAGCTGGTCTTTGGCTAGTCGCATGACTTCCTGCATTTCAGCGTCGGCATCGGGCTGAGTACGTCGCTGGATTACCTCATGCCAGGCGCGGAGGTTTCCGGTGACTACCATGCGGGTCTCTACACAGTTTGGGAGGATGCCGCGTGCTGCTTCGTTGCGTTGCTTCTTCGGCAGGTGGTCAAGGCCGCTCTTAATGATGACGTAGTCATAGATTGCTGCTTCGGCGGAGATGCGGCAATCCTCCTGTAGCCCAGGGATGTTTCGCACCGCTGGCGGGAGGACTATGTTTGCGTCGTTTGCGTTGATGAAGCGCTGGGATTCGACACTGAATGACAGGTGGCGGTGGCGGGTTAACTCGGTGAGGAATGCGCGGGACACGCCGGTGAAGTACAACGTGGCGGTGGCGTGCTCGGCAATCGACCAGTGGCCTTGGTCGCCTAGTGTGCGGCGTAGGTAGTCCGCATCGTCATAGGTTGCTTCATTAGGGCGGTGGAAGCTCCGGTAACAGTTCCGCCCGGCCATCGTGAGCAAGGTTTCCGCGTCGGTGGATGCGTCCTGAATGCCCATCCACTCACTGATTGCTTTCTCGTCAATCTTGGTATGAGCAAGCAGGTGGACTTGTGGGGTGACGATGTTGGTCATGGTGTGGTGTTTCCCTTTCTGTGTGGGCGCTACCAGTTTTCGGGGTGGGTGTACTTTTGCCTAAGTAGCGATGTGACTGTTCGGCGGAGTAGGTAGGCCTCAACCCTGCTGATTTCCAGCTCAGTTGTGAGTAACCAGATAGCGATAGTGCTGATGGTGGCCCCTAACCCCTCAAACGATGGGTCGATTATGAGGAGTATCAGGGTGAGTAGGGCGGTTGCCCCAAGGACAATGATTAGGGCTTTGTCTACTGTCCGCATGTAGGGCCAGTGTTGGCGTAGTTGTTTCACGGTCGTGGTTTGCTTTCTTCTCGTTGGATTTCGCGTTGGAGGTAGTAGAGGGCTTTGTGGAGGTCTTGTAGGCGGTTGTCTTTGCGGCCTGCCCGGGCGCAGTACTTGACGACGTTTCCGAGATTAAAGCCGAGGTGTTCGGCAATGTCGATGGGTTGCGCGTCGTTGCTGAAGCCCTGGTAGTGGGTTGGGTTGATGGCGTCCATGGCTACCATGCCCAGTCTTCGTCGGTGGTGTCCTCAGCGGTTCCGATGACGTAGGAGGAGCCGGAGCCGCTAAAAAAGTCGTGGTTCTCGTCCGCCCCTGGGTTGAGTGAGGTCATAACAGCGGGGTTGAACTCGCATAGGTCTTTCGGGTGGATGCCGTCATACCCAAGGTTGTTTAGTGCCTTATTGGCGTTGTAGCGGAGGAAAGCGAGTACGTCCTCAGTCCAACCCAGCGGGTCGTACAGCTCGCGGGTGTAATGCTCTTCGTTATCCATGAGGTCAAGTAGGAGGTCTACCACTTCGCCTTGCAGTTCTGCCTGCTGCTCTTCCGGTAGGTGCTTTACGGCTTGCTGGTACTTGTAGCCGATGTAGTAGCCATGCACTGCCTCATCGCGGATAATCAGGCGGATGATGTCGGCGGTGTTAGTCAGCTTGGAGTGCGCCGCCATGCGTAGCGGGAGGTAGAAGCCGCTGTAGAACAAAAAGGATTCCAACAGTGTGGATGCGGCCTTGCGCATGTTGGCGTTGCCGCCCTTGTAGAAGTCCAGCACTCGGTGCGCCTTGTACTGTAGGTGCTCATTCTGGCGACCCCAGTTAAACGCCTGGTTGATGGTTGAGGTGTCCGCCAACGTCATAAAAATGTTGGAGTAGGACTTGGCGTGAACGGACTCCATGAAAGCAATGTTGGTGTACACGGCTTCCTCATGCGGGGTTGCAGCGTCTGGCATGAGGCTCAGCGCGCCCACGGTGCCTTGCATCGTGTCAAGCATGGTCAGGCCGGTGAACACCTGCATGGTGGCCCAGTGCTCGTTCTTGTCCATGAGTTTCCACGCGGGAATATCGTTCGATACGGGCACCTTCTCGGGAAGCCAGAAGTTACTGGTAAGCCTATCCCACACGTCCTTGTCCACCTGGTCACCAATCGTATTCCAGTTAATCGCGTCGATGGTGTCCTGTGGTGTGGCGTGGTTGGGGGTTGTGAGTGTCATGGTATTTCCTCCCATGTGGTTGTGCGTTTAATGATTCGTGGGCTTGCCGCCCCTCCTGCTTTGTGGTGAGGTAGCGTGCCCCGCGCCTGCTTAATCGTCTGGTGCTCCGACAGGATGATGTATTGGCCGGGTTTAGTTTCTTCCGCTACGCACCACGCGGTGCGGCTCCTCATTCCCCGGTGGGGCCGTGGTCTAGTAGGTGTTCTAAGGCTTCCTCGGCGGAGTCGAACGCCATACTGTGTGCCAGCCATTGCTGAGCAAGATGGGGTGGGAGTTGGAGACGGACGGTGATGAAGTCCGCGTAGGGGGTTTCCTGCTCGTCCTCGGCGGGTAGTTCCTCGGTGGTGTTGAGACCGTCGAGGAGGTTGTCTAGGTCGGCTTGCTCGTAGCCGGTGGCGGTGAGGTCTGGGAGCCAGTCGAGGAGGTCTGCTAGGGCCTCGTTGTTGTAGGTGGCTTCGTCTGAGGTTTTGTTGTCTACGAGGACAATTTCAGCGGCCTGGGCTTCATCTACGTCCACGATGTAGCACGGAACCATCAGGTGCGGGGGTTGTAGGCCCGCGTCTTGCGCTTCCTGGTTCAGCTCCCGCATAGCGGCAAGGGTGTGGTTGCCCGCGAGGACTGCCCATTCTTCCCCGGTTTGTGCCCCAGTATTGACGAGGAGGGGTTTGAATAGGCCGTGCTGGTGGAGGCTTTTCTTGATTGCGGGAATGTTGCCCTTGCGTGGGTTGCGGGCGTAGTTGTGAAGCTGCTCGATGGGTAGGTGTTGCAGCTCGCCGGTGACGTGGTTGTGTGCGGGTTGCGTTGCGCTCATGCCTCGTAGTGTGCGGCATGAGCGTCGGCGGTCAGCAGGATAAAGGATGCAGACCTTTACTCCCCTATTCTTCTACGCGGTTACTACCTCGCTCAGTCCGTTCTCTTGAAGTACGCACAGCGCAGCGCGGAGGGCTTTACGCTCGGCTCGCTCTACCGATGTTGCACACGAGCCAGGGAACAGAGTATTCGAGTCGTTTAGGGCCTCTAGTACGTCATTTTCTGCCATTGCTAGAGCGGTTACCATTGTGGCTTCGTACAGTGCCTTGTTGTATTGGCGCAGATTAACGGCTTTGACGTTGGCCAGGTGGCGGCGGCGTGCGTTGCGGATGTTTTCCAGCTTCATGTTGTTTCCTTTCATTAGGAGTTGCAGCCCCTTGTGCTTGTGTTCTTTAAGTTAAGGCTTGCGTAGCCATTGTTCAAGTCGCGTATATGCAGCGCAAAGCCCAAAAAGAACATCGTTACCCCAGTAATACATCCATGTCTGTTTCTAGGGTTAACTTGATTCTGGTTACTCCATTATCAGCGCGTTCAATGCTTACTGCATTGTTTGCAAGGCGTAACCCCTCAGTAGGTTCTCCGGGGCTTGCTATGATCCTCCGGTCATTTACGAATAGCCCTCGGCTTTCGACGCTAATCATCCTGTGTTTCTTCCTCTGTTTCGAAAGACCGAATGTCGATTGGGTCTAGGCGTTTAGCTGCTTCTGCTCGGTCGCCTTTGACGAATATTACGATGTCTTGGTGTACTCGGCCCAAGGCGCGACCCTTTTCGAAGAAACCCCGTGCTCTGATTGCAGCGCTTCCAACCTGGTTAACAAGAACAGCGTCGTTAGCTAGATTCCAGCTGTCCGGCGCACACTCAACCATTAGGCTTTTCATGTCTCGAAGATTCCGCTTCTTGTCACGCACGGAACCAACAACGAATGCGGCGAACCGGTTATTCTTGAGGGATCTGTCGGCTTTTTCGAGGGTGTCACGCATGGCCTCAGAAAAATCTTCATCAGACATGTTGGATAAATCCTCGTCTAGATCTGAGTATTCTTCGAGGTCGAAATAGGGAGGGCAGCCGATAATCATGTCGGAAGAGTCGGCTTGTAGCTCGGGTAGTGTTTCTCTTGAGTCTCCCTCTACCCATTGTGCTGTTCCGTCCAAGTAGTTGGAAAGTTTGGAGTACTGAGAACGGTTAGCTTCACACTGTTCGGGCCTAAGTTCGTGTCCCACGTAGTTCCTGTTCAGGTAGGAAGCTACGATGCCTCGGACGCTGCCGCCCGCCCACGGGTCAACAATTTTGTCCCCTGGATTGCTGAACCACAGGTAAAGAAGTTCGCATAGTACGGGGTCGAAAATGCTAGTTCCGTTACCACCTCGATATAGGCTTAGCTCAGACTGGTAGTCGCGTTCGATCTCTTCGTTGGTGATGCTTGGGCTGATAGCTCGCGCTTTGTTCGCCACGGTGTACCAATTTTGATACTTGGTGTAAATAGACGAATAGATAAGGTTTTCTTCGCGTCCGACTTCGCTGTCGATACCTAAGTCCAGCCATTGCCGTTTACGTTCTTTCCAGTCGCCACGGCGAGTATCAAGAACAGTCATTGGCGGCATGAGAAAAGAGTCCGCAAGATGATTAATCGCTACAGGCTCATAATCATCTCCGCTGCTGTCGTTGCTTAGTTCATCTTCGCTTGCTTCAAGGTCAGCTAAAGATTGCTCGATTAGTTCTAAATCGTCGGCGTCGTATCCTGTGCCGTCGAGGTCTCCGTCCATCATGTCTAGGAGACCCAATAGTTCCTCATTGTCGTAAGAGCCGAGGTCGGCGGTGCGGTTATCCGCCAGGACGATGCGGGCGGCACGCTCAGCATCAACGTCAACCATCCATACTTCCACCTGCTGCCAGCGGCGATCGTCCGGGTTTCTTCCGCTAGTTCGCGGATTGCTTTTACCGTGTGGTTACCGGCCAGAATCTCGTTCGGCTTTTCTGTGTAGGTGCCCTTGTTGACGATTACGGGCCGGAAGATGCCGTTAGCGACGATGCTGCCTTTAATGGCCTGTACGTCGCCTCGGCGTGGGTTTTTGGAGTAGTGGTTGAGGCTGAGGAGTGGGACGGTTTGGTGCTCCCCAATGTTGGCTGTGTTTTTCGTGGTCATGGCTCAGAAAGCTACCCACCCCGCCGGGCGGTCAGTTCTCTTTAAGTGGCTCCCGCTTTGCCCTTGGGTTCCTCACGCCGTGGGTTTGATACTGCCGCTCATCCCTGCGATCCCACGTCTTATACGGGTTCCGCATAGCCGAGGTAGCCACCTGGGATGCTTCCCGGTTCACGCGACGTTCTTCACGGGCTATTTCGCGTAGTTCGCGCTCGTACTGCTTCCTCTCGCGGGCAAGGATCGCCTGCCACTTCTTTGCGTCTTCCTCATTACGGGCTGCGCGGCGGAGGTTAGCTTCAAGCTCAGCCTGCGAGCGGCGAGTGCGGATATGGTTAAACCATTCATTCAGCTCATGGAGGCGCGCCACGGCTTCGTCTTTATCGGCTCGTGTTGTGGCTGTATTTAGTCGCTGTACCCACTTTTGCTGCTCCGAGTAGTACCGATCCTCCATCTCGGCGTTGCGATCTTCTAGGCGGCGTCGTAGGGCTTCTTCGCGTTGCGCAGGGGAGGCTTTACGAGGACGGCGGGTTCGGGGTTTCATGTGTCTAATCTTTCCATGAGTTCTCGTATGGTGGTCAGGCTGATTGTTTAGCTTCCTGTATCTTCACCATGTATGAGGCCACGTAGACGGACATAATGTAACTCATGGTCACATCATGCTTATACGATAAGCGCCTTAGATGCTTCTGAACTTTCAGCGGGACACGCAGCCGCTTGCATACGCACTCGTCAACTTTCCCGACAACCAACCCGTGGGATAACGTTGGGGGAACTCCCGAGGCCATACCCCACGTAAGAATCTCAATCATCATTGAGTTCATCGAGATTCCCCGGTGCTCAGCTAGACGGTTGATGAAGTCGATGTGGTAGGGGTGGAACCAGAGGCTGGTGGTCGCATTTTGTTTTACGTCGGGGTCGGCCCTGAGGCGATTAAAGGCCCTGTTCTTCTTGTATAGGTTTTTCATTTCTTCGTCGGCTTTTTGCGACGCCGGTTCAGCTATTCGTTGCACGGCAGGTAAACCTCGTTGGTGGTTGGGTGGAATGCCCCGTGGGTGATGTAGGTGCCGTGGAGGTAGAAGTCTCCGGTTAGCGTTCCGGTGGGGTGTTTTCCGACAGGAATAAAGGTGAGGCCGGGCGATACTGTATAGAGGGTTGGGGTGTCCACTGTGATGTTTCCTTTCCGTGGGTGGGCGCTTGCAGGCGCTTATACGGTTTCGGGTTGGTGCTCAGCTAGACGGGTGAGGAGGGCGGCACAGTCCCCTATCCCCTGCGGGGTGTCTAGGTCGAAGTAGTAGGTGTTGTATTCCTCGTCTGAACCCCACCCCTCGTTAATTTCAGTATCCAGCTTCAGGAACGTGTCTAGGCCGGTGTAGATGTAGGGGCCGGTGCTGGATTGGGTGATGCTGAATCCTAGAGATTCTGCGAGTCCGGTTAGGCCCTTTATGGCGAGGTATGGGTCGGTCATTGTGGGTTTCCTTTCTGGTGGTCACCTTTGTTGCAGTGTGGTGACGTGGTGCCCGTGGGAAGGCTTGCACTCCCCCGCCTGCTCGTCGGGCTGATGATGTCTAGTTAGCGTCCACAACGATTGGGTAATAGTCGGGGTGGTCTTCGGTGGTGGCCTTGCCCTCGATGTGGAGTCGGCCCCATTCAAGGCATTTCTCGTGGTGGGCGGCGTGCTCCTCGCAGAGGACGTATTCGGTGTTGGTGGCTTCCCTACCGCAGCGGGTAAATCGACATTCCATGATATTGGCTCCTTAGTTGGTTGTGTATTAGAAGTACTGGCGGATTAGTTCGTCCATCTGGTCTGCGGAGTCGCACGGCATGGGGGTGAGGTGATACTCGTTGTATAGGTCTAGATAGCGAACGATATTGATAGTGTATCGATCCTCATTAAAGGAAGCCCAGCCAATTTGGCGGCCCTGCTTGTTGTAGATGCGGCGGGTTTCGGTGGAAAGTACTCGACCATCTGGGGTTACTTTCGGGCCTGGCTTGATGATGTACTCTTCGCGGGTTGGAGTGCTCATCGTGTTGTTTCCTTTCTGGTTTGAGCTTGCAGACTCTTTTGTGTGTGTTGTGGGGGTTAGTACTCGCCGGAAATGTCCGAGAGAAGATCGCGAGTATCGGTGAACCCGTCGTAGTTTTCCAAGGTGTATTCCAGCTGGTCAGCAACGACGGGGTATTCATTGCGCAGCTGAGTTGCGTAAGCGTTTAGCTTGGCGTGGTAGGAATTTACGAGGTCTAGCTGCTTATCAGCGGCATCGTCGAGGCCCTGCTTGTCCAGCTTCCGGTACACGCTCACTGCCTGGGTAAACTTAACGAACGTGTGGAATGCCTGCTGATTGTTCATCGTGTTTCCTTTCTTGCTTGGGGTTGCAGCCCCTTGCTCTCTTGCTTACATGTATTACTATACCCCACGGTTTACAGTTTGTAAAATCATGTGGTTATTGCAGGCCCGCACCCGTAGAACCGAACCCCGCGTCACCTCGCTCAACATCACCAAAAGCATCCACCCCCACCAGCTCAGCACCCGCCAAAGGCTCAACCACCAACTGAACCACGAACTCACCCTCACGAAACCACACCGGCCCGTCGCCCGTATTATGCAAGCTCGCCTTAATCGTCCCCGTGTACCCCGCGTCAATAATCCCCGTGCCGTTCGACAGGCAAACGTGCCGCTTCACGCCCACTGAGGAACGCACAAACAGCTTGCCCACATACCCCGCTGGGATGTTAACCCGCACGCCGGTGTCCATCATCACGTGTCCCCGGCACGGAACGCGCACCTCCTCCACCGTGGCAAGGTCAAACCCCGCATCCTCAGCATGGGCGCAGCGCGGGGACTTGGCCCCGTCCTCCAGAATGTAAGGGACGGTAATCATAATGTGGAATCTTCTCCTCTAGTAGTTGTGTTAGCTTGCGATGGAAACGGTGACGCGGGCCTGTTCCTCAGAATCGATTTCTTCCGGTGGAACACCAGCCGCCAGGCGGCGTAGTCTCAGCTCCTGCCAGTCCGCCCGGGCGATACTCTCCGTGTTCATGTTGATCCGACCGGGCCGAACAGCCCACGTATCGAACCACATGCCAGCCCGCACCATGCCGTAATTATTGTGTTCCAGCACGTCGGCGGCGCACTCGGCGATTACCGGGCAGCCCTCGCATAGCTTCCGAGCGGCGTAGTCCTTATTGGGGGCGCGAGTGAGGCCAAGGTCGTAATTGTCGGGATTTCTCCCGTGGCACTTGGCGTTGTTCCACCAGTTCTTACGGAGCGGTTTAACTTGGGTGCTGTATGGGTTGTTCATGGTGTGGTCTTAATCGTCGAATACGGTGTTCATCTCGGGTACGAGCCAGGCATCTACCCCGGCATCACGTAGGGTTTTGAGGTGGCGTTTAGCCCTCCACTTATGCCGGTAGATGTTCAGCTCACGTACGTTGCCGTTAATGTCACAAAATACGGCGGTTCGCCCGGTGGGGACTTTACGTGTCGGCATGTCGCCCCCTTTCTCGTTCTGTGTGGATTAGTCAATGCGGGTGATTATGGTGCCCCGGTGGGGGCGGTTAGGCGCGTGATTACTGTGGTGTTGCAGCTAGTGTTGGTGTCTTAGAATTAGCCGGTCGCCAGTCGTGGGTATGCGCGCCCCACCCGTGTGTGGATGATTCAATGTGCGGTCATGCAGGATCCCCCACCGGCATGGGCTGGCCATAGACGCGGGCTACAACCCGCACCCGCTTCCCTGGATACTTTTCAGTGGCCAGGCGCTCAGCCGTGGAGGCAAGCGCATACCAGTGGGCACGGTGGGGCTTCTCCCACAAACCTAATGGCCCCGGGAATAGCCACTTGCCGATGAGGGGTCGCCAGACTTGGGCGGCGTATTCGTATCGCAGGCCCGCCACATCGTTTAGTGCGGCGATTGCAACATCCTGAGGTACGCGACCCCCAGCATCGACCCGGGCGAGGTGCTTTCCAGCTTCCAGTGGAGTCATGCTAGTTCACCCCCTGGCGCTTCAGCTCAGTCTTGTAGCGAGCTATGAGTGCTAGCGCTGGCGTCGGGTTGGTGATGTTGTGTGCCCAGTGGCGCCCATTATGGTTAAACATGGGGTGTTTCCTTTCTGAGTGGAGAAGTTGCAGCTTCTCTTTCTCTGTACGTTTATTAGTATATACCCCTGTTTACTGTTTGTAAAATCATGGGGTTAACGTGTCACAATACGGAAATGGCGGCCCCGCAGCCACCCACAAATCAACCCACATCGCGCCCCGCTCACCACGAACCGGAGGCCACAAAATAGGCTCAGGCTTGCCCATAAAATACGGCGTATCATCATCCACCAAGCTCAGCCCTGGGATGCGCTTAGACCCGGCAGAAAGCGCGTCCATCAACGGCTTACTTGAAGCCGTCACGTTATCCGTATCCCTACGCCGCTTATCAGGAACACGGTAATTCATCTGCACCAACAGGTAGCGCTTGCCCTCCGGCATACTCAGCCCACGGCCAAGCAGGTGCAAAAGCTCCTGAATCTCACGTTTCTTAGCGGCCCGGCCATACACTGCCCCACGGGAAGCGGGGGCGGCATCATTCATTGATAGTGGTGGTTTAGTCCACGGCAGTTTGATCCGCTTCCAGAACGTTAAATCATCTGGATATCGCATAATCATTGGCGGGTAGTCGCTCATGCTCCTACCTCAAACAGTGCGGGCTGGACGGTGACCACGCGGTTCTTTTTCGGTGGCGCGCTATGCCGCTTCCGGTCGATAGGCTTGCGCAATCCCCGGTGGGCGGAGGTGATGTTGTTTTCCTTTTTCCACCGTGTGTATGCGCTCCGGCAGCGGGTGCAGAAGCCTCTCGCGTAGTGCTTAACGTAGCCGTCTGGGGTGATAGCGCGGTGCCACTGCACCATCGGCTCGTTACAGTTACGGCAACGGTCTGGGGCCTGGTTCCGATGCTCAGTTCCGCCAAGGTTGATTGCGTATCCCGCAACCTGACTGAGCTTAATGGTGGTCTCGTAGTCCCCGTAGCAGACCACCCCGCCTTGAATAACATCGGAGGCGGGTACGGTCGCCCCGTCGTTGAGGCTACTGCCTGCTGTTAGCGCGTCTTGTGCGCATTGCTTTTTAATTGGGCAATGCTCGCACATTTTGAGGGCGGCGGCTACGGCGTTAGGGCTGGCGGAGGTGGGGTTGAGGAATGCAAGGTTTCTGGTTTTGTGGCAAGCTGCCTTGGTTGACACGGGTGCTCCCTGGTGGTGTTGGTGGGATTTCCGTGCCTATTTTTATGCGTCCGCACCTGTGTACCAATTGGCACCGTGCAATCGTACGGAACGGCATTCTGTCGAACAGGTTGGGGGTGGCTACTACTACCCCACCGCCAGCAGGTTCGACTGCAACGCATCGATCAACTGGCGGGCCTCGTCACGGCTCAGGTCATACTGCGCGCCACCAGCATCAAGGGTGACGGTTGAGTACTCATCGCCGGGCGTGTTGTCCGTGAAATTAGAAACAGTGATCGTTCCGGTAGGGGTATTAATCTGGGCCATGTTTCGCTCCTCATTATCGAACAGGTTCACGAATGAGAATAGAACACCCTAGCGACATGCGCCGGGTGTTCTACCCCCACTAATCGTCATTTTCGCCGCTTAAAAGGGCGGTTCCTGTCCCCCTCCACCGAAACCACCGGTCTCGGAGCGCGGCTGAGAACCCCACGGGTCATACTGCTGGCCGTTTTGTTGATTGCCCTGCTGGCTCCCACCCTGCGGGGAGGACTTACTAATCGCCACATCCTGGCCAATCAACGAAGCGCCCACATGGTTCGCCAGCATCGTGAACACGGTTTGCTCGCCCTGGTCGGAGTTCCACAGTTCCGGCTTAAGGTCACCGGTGGCGATGACCCTCATTCCCGTGCTGAATGTGTTGCAGGCGTGCTCCGCCTGCTTACCAAAGACGGTGACAGAGACCCATACGGTCGGTCCGTCAAAATACTCGCCATTACGGTCGCGCTGCCGTTCACTCCACGCCACATTGAGGCGCGTCATGGGCTTTCCTTGATTAGTCTGCTTTAGTTCTGGGGTCTTGCCCAGATTTCCTTGAATGGTTGTGTGTGCCATGTGTGTATCCTTTCTGAAATGGTGCGGCGGTCAACTCCCGCCTGGTTGGGGTTGCAGCCCCAAGATGATTTATTACCTGTCGCCTGCCAAGATGCGGGTTACTAACGGGGCGGAAATATCCAACCGGCGTGCCAAGGTAGTCGCCGGAACCCCAGCAACCTTAGCCCTGCGGAATGCCGCCGTCCGGCGCTTCTTCGCCTCAACGATCTGATTATGTAGCTCGACGATTTCCTGATGCGCGGCCACGGCTTCATCCTCAGCCTGCTGCTTCTTCGCCTGTAATTCCTGCTCGCTCATGCTCATACCTCCTATCTTTTCACATCGGCGGATGTGGGTATCTGTCTCCATGCGTTACGTATCCACCGCTTTTCTATCTCCTCAATGCGTGATGTTCCTTTCTCGATGCGGGCGAGTAACTGGTGGCTCATGCCTACAATCTCGCCAACCGTCTTATAGTCGCCGTGATACTCAACCAGATCACGGATACGGGCCTGAACAAGGCGCGTTGGCCGCTTAGCTGTGAGACGCAGCCGGTTACGCCCCGGCTCGTGTAACTCCTCCGGATCGTCAATATTCACCCATTCCATTGGTAGGGGCCACGCCTGATATTTAATGCTGGTGGGCACTGGGCGGATCGGCCTGGCGCTCAGCTTCTCATACGTGGCTCTAATGGATTCCGAGGTGGCGGGGTCGATGCTCAGCTTTTCCCTAAAGGCCAATCTTTGGATGATGCTTATTGAGATTCCTGAGTCTTCGGAAATTTCCCTTGTCTTCACCCCGGCGGCCAGTAGAGCCTGAACCCTGCGCCTGATAGGCCACACGGCGCGGGAGGGGCCTGCTACCCTATCCATCTTTCCCAGCAACTCGTACGTGTCACCCCTCAGTCCTTTCCCGTCCCAGTTATTGAGGTGGCTCAGCGTGGAGCGGCTAATTCCGGTGATGGTGGATATTTCGGTGAGGGTGAAGCCCCTGTCAATGATTTCTTGCAGCCGTTGGTGAGCCTGCTCATCTGGCACTCTCGACTTATGGATATTCAGAATATCTACATGCTTCTGGCAGTAGCCTCGCCCAGTGAGCTTGGGGATGTGGTGGCATCCGGCTACCCTGCATTCACTCTTCTGTTTCTTCTCCATTGCTCTAAAACCATTCACATCCGAGTAGCGCTGAGGCCATTCCGAATGCCAGCCCCGCAGCGACACTGACAATCACGAAAGCTACAAAGATTCCCTCAATGAAACTGTGCTGAGTAACGAGACCGTATATCAGTAGTGCTAGTGCGGCCAGCCACCCGATTGCTACTGTTCCGCCGATAATGAACGCAAGAATGGTCATGCTTCCTCCCACTCTCCTACCCAGCGGCGGTGTGTGGGGTCGCCGTCGAAGTGGTACACGTTGCTCATGCCTTTGTAGTCGCCTAGGTATTCGGCTTCCTCCCATTCCCCTGCTGGTGGTGTGCCGTCTGCTTGCCAGGCTCTGGGCAGGTCAGGGCGGGGGACAACTTCATTAAGCTCACACCCCCATTTCCCAGCGTCTGGGTGAGGATGGTCAATAATGACTAAGGTTCTCCCATCATCGGACTTTCGGTATCCAGCGATAATTCCCTCATTAACGGGCGGCTCGTCTAATCGCTCGAAGATGTAGCACCACATTCCCACGCATTGGGTGCGTTCCTGTGTGGTCATGTCTGCGAAAGTTTTAGGCATCGCCATACTCCTCTGCGTGGTTGGCTGCTGCCATGAGTGCGAGGGCAAGACCGCGGGCTTGGTCTGGTATCCATTCGTGTCTGCCTAGCACAACGACGTTACGGTCACAAGCTGCAATGACGGGTTCAGTAGTCGCCCAGACATAGGAGTCGACTGGCCGGTGAAGCCACGGCTTCGGTAGTTCCGTCATAATTAGCCCCGCATCTGCGAGGTATGAAGCGATATTATGTGCGTGTGCGTAGCCGATGGTCTCGCCGTCCACATCGGTTAGGTCGCGGATTATCTGCGCTGCTTTGTCGATGTTGGTCATTAGAGTTCTTCCTCCGAGTAGTCAGCTGCTGCGAGTAGAGCGTGGGCGAGGGTGCGGGCATCGTTCGGGGTAAGTGAATGGATGCCGTAATCTACATCGAGCCAGACTCCAGCATTTTCGTCTTGGAATGCTGTGACTCCGCCAGGAACTTTGATTTTCTTTTCCACGCCGGTTTGGTAGTCGTATGCGAGACGCTTGTGTGTTTTGTTCCAGATGTACTCGTGCTCATAAAAGTTTGTGGGCGTGGGCAGGTTTGGCGTGATTAGTCCTGCGTTTTGGAGGTCGTGTGCGAGGTTTTGCGCGGCCCAGTCGGGGTTGTAATCCATTGCATACTTATGCCGCTGCTGCCATGTGCGAATTACTTCTGCTGCTTGGTCTTGGTTATTCATCGTGGTCTCCTAGGATTTTTGCGACGGTGGTTTTTATGGCATCGGCTACCCGCTTTTGGACTACTGCATCGTCGCTATTTTCGGCGGCGAGCCGTGTTTCTTCTACGAGGTATCCGAGCGCGTCGCGAAGGTTGATTACTTCCTGTGCGAGTTCTGGGGCGGCGGCTGCGAGGTCGAAGTTCGCATACTCCTCGTCCTCTAGTGGATAATGAGGTGACCGCAGGGGAAGTCGGTGACGGCCCATTTGGAGTATTACCCAATACTCATCCCATCCTTCGGGAACGCCCGCTACGCCATAGAGGGATTCCCACGGCCCGGGTGTGGCCTGTTCGAGTAGGCATTTCAGGTGTGTGGTGGTGAGGTCAGGCATCGTCTTCTCCTAGTAGATTGGCAATCTTCATTCCGGTTTCCACGGCTTGTTCGGTGACTCCTTGGAGGTAGGGAACATCAGTGCCGCCGTTGCACAGGGCGCTTTCGTAGAGGTCTCCACGTATCGCCTGTAGCCCTTTCTGTAGGCGCAGGTTTTCTTGTGCGAGGTCTAACCAGCTGTACCTGGTGGTGGCGGATACGCCCTGCTTCATCTCAGCTACTACGCGGCGCAGGTGGTCATAATCAATTCTCATTCCTGTACCTCCGTGAGTGTGTAGCGCTCACCAGTCGGGGTGAGGAGGCTAGGGTCTTCGCTAAAGAGTGCGCTCCTTTCTTGGTAGAAGCATGAGATCCAATCGAGTCTATTTTTGAAAAGCATGATTACTTTCCCGTATTCGGGGTGTTCTGCTTCTGCGAGGTAGTGCTTGTCATCGTCCCATTCGATTTCGGCCATTGTGGGTTGTGGTTTCGGCGGGAGGGCGGCTTTAATCGTCTCGTTCCAACCCAGTGTCTGGTTCATTTCGACCATGTCCTCCACATAGCGGGAGGCAAAAGCGGCGAGATTAGATAGCGCTTCGTGTGCATCAGTGATTTCTTGGCGGGTTGGGTTAGGCATGGTTTGTGTCCTTTGCTTGGTCTGCTAGGTGGCGGGTTTCTGCTTCAACTTCCTCCCACGTCCAGATGTGGACGTGCTCCCAATGAAAGAAATCTATTTCTGGGTTAGCGTGCTGGGCCTCGGGGTGTTGGCCGTCTCCAAGGTGGTTGGTGTCAAAGCCGATTACGCGGCCCTCGTGGTAGGTGATTCCGCCGTGTACTTCGATGTCGGGGTGCACCTCAATCATGTCGGGGAAATCAAGCCATGGGTGGTTTTCTGGAAGCTCAACGTAGCCGTTGATGGTGAACGGCCCCAGCTGCGTCATGCAGTTGACGCCCCGGTGGGTGAAGTAACGGGCGGTGTTGTTGGCGATGCAGTCAAAAGGGTTGGTCATTAGTCTTCCTCTATCCAGGTTTCGTCAATGTCTACGGAGTTAATGTTGATGATTTCGCGTGTCCATAGCTTCCGGTCGCCGTCTTCACGTAACGCAGTTTTGATACTGAACTTGCGGGCAAATGCTCCGTCATCCCACATGATGTGGCCTTCGTCGGTGATGTTCCCGTCCTCGTCACGCTTGATTCCGATTCGTGCGCCGTACTCGATTTCCTTGTAGCCAATGTGCATAGGCTTGGGGATTCGGGCGAGGTCACGGTCACGCATAGCCAACAGCGGCTTGCACCATTCCTCCCACTTGTCGGCTTCATCTTTTCCGAGCTGGGGAACGAGATCGGCGTTACCGCCGTACATGTGTGGGTCGCGTACTCGGATGATGCCGTCTTTGACGCCCTGGACTACGTAGTCCACTAAATCGTCTTGGTAGTAGGGGTGGGCGGTGCGTAGGCGACGCTCCGCTTCCTTAGGGTCGCTGGTAGCAAATTCAATAATCATTGGTGCTCCTTGTGGTTGGTGGTTTAGAGAAATTGCCAGCGGGTGGCCTGTAGGTAGCACAACCGCTGGCTTAGTGGGTTTAGTGCTTCTCTCGCTTGGCGCGCATCTTGAGTTCGAATTCCCCCGGCTGGTAAACCTTGTCGAATTCGTCGGTGATTCCGTCCCAGTATTCAAAGTCGCCTAGTTCTGGTTCGTCGCGCATGGCGGTGTTGAAAGTGTTTGGGTCTGCGGGGGTGTAGTAGCCCTCGTCCCATGCTGTGATGAAGTCGGGGGTGTCATCGTCCATTGGGGCGCTCATGAGGAGTCCGTGGCGGGTGTTGGTGCCGTCTTCGTGCCAGAGGGTGATGATGATTTCGCAGTTGTGGTTGGTGTTTTCGTGGCGTGCTGCTTGGTCTAGGTGGGTGGCGCTGCTACAGGTGTAGGCGTCCATGATGGTTTCCTTTCTGTGAGGGGTTGCAGCCCCTGTTTGTGCTTACATGTTTTACTATACACGTTTGTTTACTGTTTGTAAACTTATATGTTCGGTACAGCCTAAACATCACCCACCTCACTCAACAAAGACTCCAACGCAAACGCCGCCTGCAACGGAACCACACCATTCCCCAACGCCTTAACCTGCTGACTACGACTAAGCCCAGGAACACCAGTCACCCACCCCTCCGGTAAGCCCATCATCCATTCGATGAACTCAGGATTAGTCGCCGCACGAGTCTCGGGAAACCGAGGGTGCAGGGCCTTGTCCTCGTGGTCTATCACTATGGGCGGCGGGTTCCGGTTAGTGAGCATGGCCCATGTGAGGATTGCGGGGGCCGTATCGCCCCAGCAAAGTTTCATCTCGCGGCTGATGTCGGGGGCGCGGTTAAGCCCGGCCAGTGTGTCGAGCAGGTCGTTATCCCAGGTGATTTGCGGCGCTGGTCTGCGGGTGAGTCCGCCCTCTTGTGGTCGCTCGCTGTCGGGGTTGGTAGCAAGGATGAAAAGGCGTTCCCGGTGGTGCGGTGCTCCAACGTCGGATGCTCGTACACATGTCCATTGCGCATTCCACCCGATTTCGGCAAGGTCTTCCAAGACTTCGGTGAGTCCCAGTGTGACATGTCCGAGTACGTTCTCGAAGAATGCGATTCGAGGTCGAAGATGCTTAATTGCATCGAGCACATAGGGCCAGAGATGCCTTTCATCATTAGTTCCTTTACGGTGCCCGGCCTGCGAAAAGGGTTGGCATGGCACTACGGATAGCCAGCGGTAAGAATGTCGATTGGCTGGCTATCTCTAACCTCCTCCCAGTCCACGCGGGTTACGTCCCCTAGGTTGGGAACCTCCGGGTAATGATGCGCGAGGATGCGGGCCGGGGCGGCGTCGATTTCAGCGAACCACACGGGATGCGCGTCCAGGACTTGAGCCACACCCATTTCTAGGCCGCTGTAGCCCGCAAACATTCCGCCTATTCTCACTTGGCCTCACACCACCAATCAGTGTGAGTGCTCCGCGTGGAGGGGTTGTAGTGGCGCGATTCGCGGTATTCAGTGCCAGGGCCGCAATGCTCACTGTTATCGTCGTGAGAATCTATGGCGTAGAACATCGTGGCGATGCAACCGATGAAAGATGCGACACCCACTAGGAGAATAATTACTCCACCCGTCCAACTATCGTGCAATACATCGAAACCGAACATGCAAATGAAAACGCTTATCGTAAACCATGCCATGAACGCTACCGTTGCGGCTGCCATGATGATGTATTCCATGTCTAGCTCCCTACGATGAGTTTCAGCGCCCACAGGAGCGCGTACACGGGGTGATTCGGGTCGGCAACGCCGCCGTCTGGTGTGTAGGCGGTGGAGAGCAGGTCAATCAGTGCGTTAAGCAACGTTCTTCACCTCCTCCGCCGTGTATGGGTTCAGGTCGATGATTTCCGCATCCTCAGCGGAACGCTCCTCCGCATGGTCTAGGAGGCGCGCCCAGCAGAAGCCGGATAGGTAGAACGTGGCCGCCCCGGCCAGTACACCGGCCCACGGGGCTAGGAGTGTCCAGAGCTGGCCTCCTACGAGTACGGGCAGGCCAATCAGGGTGATTGCTGCTACTAGGTAAAAAATTAGAGTGTCGAGGATCGGGGTATCCACGGTGGTTTCCTTTCTGAGGTGTTGCCACTTGCAGGTGGCGTTGATTATGGGGTTATCGGCCCTGTGGTCGGTGATTCTTGTTGAGGGCGTTACGGAAAGCGTCAGCAGCTTTCGCTACATCGTCAAGGGTGTTTAGGTACTCTTCCAGGGTTGTGATGTAGAGAAATGAGCGCGATTTAAGGATGGTTACCTTTACCTCCCACTGGTTGGTGGATCGGTTAAGGCTCAGAGTGATTAGCGCGGGGGCCTCTCCCTCGCTGTCGTATTCGACGATGGCGGTGGTGCCCTGCACTTCCATTTTGTAGGGGGTTGCCTCGTCGATGTAGGTGGTGGCTTGAATGAGTCCCATCTTGGTTTCCTTTCTGCATGTGGGTCTGAGGGGCGGCTTGCAGGCCTGGCCCCTCAACCTATTTTGTGTCTACTTTGCGTTAGCTGCCACGATTTCCCAGAGGTCAACATCTTCGTTGATGTGGTAGCGTAGCTCGGTTCCCTCGCCGGTGGTGACGATTACCTCCTCAGCGATTGCATCGGTGTCGTGCTCGTTGGCGTATTCGCCCAGCGGCTCGATGATTTCGCGGGTTACAGCCTCGTCGCGGGTGGTGTAAGTGTTCATGATGTTTCCTTTCTGGTAGGGATTGCAGTCCCTGTTCTCTTGCTTACAAGAAATACTATACCCATATATTTACTGTTTGTAAAATCATGGGGTGGGGCGGGCACAAACCCACCCAACCAACTAGCCCCTAGCAGCCCTCAACCGGCCAGCAATCGCCCGAATATCCTCCACACTCGGCTGAGAAACCGGGGCCTCAACCTCCAACGGCCTATAGCCACGCGCCCGGCCAAAAGTCCCGTCAGCCAACTGCCTATCGCGCTCCACACGCAACCGCTCACGATGTGCCGCCAACTCACGCTTCCGAACCGGGTCATGCTCCCAACGCTCAATCACCAGCTTCGCCGCCCGCTTCATCTCCCTAGGTGTGACCATGCGCTCCCCCACTAGCTCAGTGGCCCACAACTTCACCGCATCGGGCCACACTTGTAGCGGCAGGGGAATGCCACCGAGAACGTCACCCCAAGCGTCCACTACCTCAGCGGACGGCTGAGGAAAACGATCCGGCACTAGTCGCTTGCCGTACTCCAAGACATAAGCGGCTAACTCACGCTGCTGTGGTGTACTCATTGCGCATCACCAAAATCAAGCGTTTCTGGCGGCATAGGCGGCTCAATACCCCTAGCGCCAGGGTTAGTACCATCTGAGGGTAACCCAGGGCCATACGAGCCGAAATAAGACGGATTAGCAGAACTAGACTGCGATGGCGCGAAGTCCAAGAACGACGAACCAGAACCACTTTGCGTAGGCGCAACCCAATCATCAGGCTCATCATCCCACCGCTCCTGGCTAAGCCACGTAGACGGATACGGAATCTTAGAAACATCCCGACCCTCACGCCGCCAAATCGCTTTATCGCGCTCAATCGCCTCCACCAACGTTTCGGCAGAAACCCCAGACTTACGCGCCTTGAGATACAGCGTCCGTGATTTCTTCTTCGAGGTCTTACGAGGAACATGCTTCCACCATTCCTCAAACTCATCATTGATGGGGTCGGACTCACGCTCGCCCGCAGGGTGGGCAAGTTGGTTTATCTCATCTGGTTTATTTATCTTGGTCTTCTTAGACTTTAGATTTAAAAGCGGATCGGCTTTAGCTTCTAAAGCGGGGCCGTCTTTAGCTTCTAAAGCGGTATCGTCAGATTCTGGTAACTTCCCGCGCAGCGCATAATCAACCAGATCCGGTGTCAATTGCCAGATATTCTCAGCAACAAACTCGTACTCATTTTTTTGCCAGGTTCCCTCATTCTTGGCCTTAGTGACTTCCACCAGACCCAGCTTCACGAGATCCTTTAACCCCTTAGCGATAGTGGCCGAAGACATACCCGTTTGCCTAGAGATGAGGGCATACGACGGCTTAAACCCCTCAGCGTGGGTGAGTAGGTTGCAGAGCAAATGAACCGTCGAGTGCGGCAAGCGTGAGCGGAATACGCAATGAGGAATAGCTTCCCAGCCCGGCTTCTTTCCAATCAGGATTCCTGGCATTACGCGAATACCCCCTCATCAAAAAGCTTTGCACCCTTGGCTGAATTGCATCGTCGGCACAAAGTCTGCAAGTTTGAGTAATCGTTGCTGCCACCTTTAGCGAGTGGATAGATGTGGTCGATACACAGATCGTCACGGCTACCGCACTCGACGCACTGGTATCCGTCGGCCCGCAATACTGCCAGCTTGGTTGATGAAGAAATCGTGCGACGGTTAGTGGGCACTCCCTCAATTTTGAATTTCGGTTCCCGCTCTCCGTGAATCTGGAAATCGATAGCTTCGGGAGTCAACCAAAAGCCGACGAACACCCCGTTTTCATCATCGATGAATCGATGGTCTATGACCAGTTCCTTATCCTCAAGACAGTACATTGCAGAGTTAAGTTGCTCAGGCGTAAGACCAATATTCATAACGTGGTCTAGCGGCACGGTTTGCAACCCGGTAACTTTCTTTGCCGAGTTGCACATCGTCATAAGAAGTAGTTTCTCGTAAGGGTGCAATCCTTTTTGGCGGATCGCCCAGTCAACAGCACGTTTCATGCCTGCACCTCCGTCCGGGTGGTGGTGCCGTCCTCATTCAAAATCACCCACACGCCCCTAATGCACATCGGCACCTCAGCAGGGTTAGGGTGGTGCGAGTGAACAATCAGCCCTAACTCTCGGCCCGCCTGCGGAGACTCGTGGGTGATGCGGTGGTGGCACGCGTGGCAAAGCGCGGCCCCGTTGCTCACAACATCATTGTTTCGCTGGCGACGTTGCCTGTGGTGCCATTCTTCCGGCGCGCCGGTGCAGCCCTTTAGACCGGCTTCACAGCGGCCCCGCGCCCTATCCATGACCAGCATGTAAACCTGCTGCGGCATTGCACCTCCCCTACGCGGGCGTCGCTTCATAGGGGTGCGTTTAAGTGGTGTTCGCTTCACCGTGTTTCCTTTCTGTGTCACTCCCCACCCGAGCGATTGCAGTCGCACGAGGGGTACAAGAAATTGAGTATAAGGGGCGTTGAGGGCATTAAAAATAGCCCCGCCCGGCGTGCGGGCAGGGCCACCCCATGAGGATTCAAGCGTTAGGCCGCCTCGGTGCCACGCTCCTCCACTACTTCACCGTCAAGCACGGTTTGTACATTCTGCTGAGCCTCCTCAGACTGGGCTTTACGTAGGCGCTGAATGGTCTCCTGAGCCATGCCTACTAGCTGCCCGTCACCCTGCTTTTGGTAGTACCGCAAAGCGCCGTTGAGCTTATCCATGTCGCGGTTCTTCTCAGCATCCATCAGGCCCTGCGCCTGTTTAGATACGTAACTTTTCCGACGCTGAGCTTCCTCCTCCTGGCGGGCGCGTTCCTCCTCCTCGCGGATCTTCTCCTCGTTGAACTCACCATCGGGGCGGGTCTCAACAAAGGTGTTAGCCTCAGCGTCCGCGCCGATACCCATCGAGGTGAGTAGCTTCGCCACGCTGAAATCATTGAACTGCATCTCGCCGCCCACCGGCAGTTGTAGCTCCGGCACGGTGGTGGCGATCTTCGTCATTGTCCACTGGCGTGGGGCGCGGGCCTGTAGCACCACTTGGCAGTTATAGGGGAGGTTCTTCTCCGCCTGAATCTTCCACTGCTTGTCGCGGGTCGGGTTGCCCTTATCGTCCATAGCGGTGACCAGTTCTAGGCGGGAGGTGAGTAGCACCGGGCCGTGGAACTGGCGGCACTGGTGCAGGATACCGTTCCACACGTCCTTAATCTGATTCCACAAGTCCATGCTCAGCCGCACACCATCTTCCGGCACCGGCTTGCCTTTACGGCGGGCGCGGCGATTCGCTTCCTGCTGCCCGTTATCTTGCAACAGCTGCCAGATTTGAGTCATGGAGTCAATAATCAGCAGGTTAAACTTTCCCTCCGCTGGCTCCTGAGCTGCCGCCCACTGCAATGCCTCACGGATATTACGGATGGTGCCGTCGTGCTCGATGATTTCAAAATCAGCGCCCGGCACAGCACCGTAAGCGTCGGCCTGAGATTCCCCAACTTCAATGAAGAAAGCGCGGTCTACGGACTCCATGCCGGTCGCTTCAACCGCCGCCCACGTCTTACCAGTACCCTCTTGGCCCGCGAGGAGCATAAGGGGGAACGATGCGCGGCCACTTGGTTTACGGGTCTTAAATTCTCGCATTTTACTTGGTTTCCTTTCCGTCTGTGATTTCTGCTAGCGAGTTGGAGGCGCGGGTAATCATGTGCTCGATTGCAGCCTTAGCAACATTGTCAGTCGCCTTATTGATACTCATGCGCGAAGTAGATGCGTCGCGGATTTCCCAGCCGACAGGTAACCGGCCAGTAATTTGCCATTCTTCGAGAATTTTGCCCGAAAGGAACTTCTTATCTTCCTTGGAAATATCGGAATCAAACAGTTCCTTATGATCTTCGAAAAGTAGGTCAATGATTTTTTGGGAGCGAGGATCCTCTTTATCTGGAAGTGAGTCTGTGATTTCAAGACCGTAATCCTCAGCCATACCAAGCAATACAGCCGGATCGGTACATACGGCTTTCTTATTAGGCTGGCTCATGGAAGCGGTGCCCAGCTTCACGCCCTGATCATTGGTGACGGTGCGCTTGTCGCCGGGGGCGAGTTGCTTTTCTAGTTCCCGCTTCTCCTCTTTGTGCTTCTCGTACAGCTTGCCGAGTACAGCGGATTGGAGGACTACACGCTGGGCGAGGTCAAGACCGTTCGCCTTTACGTGGTCGGGGGTGTTATTCTGAGTGGGCATCAGGTTTTCAGTTTCCTTTCTGACTGGTGCAAGCCTCCACATTTATGGTGTTGCAGCGCCGTGGGGGCTTTTCTTATGCGCTTAGGCTGCGGCGGCGAGTGCCTGCTCCATCTCGATGAATGTATCGAGGTCGCGGCGGGTGAATAGGAGCTTGCGGCCGGGGCGGGACGCTTTGATTAGTCGGTTTTCACTGGCTGGGCGGTTCATGTACGAGTACACGGTGGTGCGACTGATTCCGCCGAGGTACTGCTGTGCCTCTTTGACGTCTAGCAGTCCCTCGGGGTGGCCTTTAATGTAGATAGCCAAGGGGGATTCCTTTCTGACTGGTGGGTTTGCCTTGCAGGGCGGGGCTATTCCTTAACCCTGTACTAAACTGTACTATACGGTACTGGTCTTTGTAAAATCACCCGCTCACACCCAATCTTGATACGCTAAACCCATGACAACCCCCGACCAATGGCTACCCGGCCAACTACTCCAACGAGCACGCGAACACAACGGCCTATCCAAAGCCGAAGCCGCCCGCCGCTCCGGCCTCTCCGAATCCTGGTGGCGACGCCTAGAAACCGGAATCAACATCCGTAACGGCCAAAAAATCCGCGTCACCGCCACCCCAGAAGCACTAGCCAAAGCGGCCCAAGGTGTGAACCTCCCCGTCAACCAAATTTTCGAAGCCGCAGGACTAGAAACCGCAACCCCCACCAACCTCAGCGACGAAATAACCACCGAAGCCAAACGCCTCCCACCCCATCTCCAACGAGAAGCCTTAGCCTTTATCCGGGGCCTCACCATAGCCGCTAGGCAAACCGAGGAATGAGGAATAATTACTCATAGCCTGCTGAGTCTGCGCCGCATTCACATGCACATACCCAAAAGTGGTATCAATCTTAGAATGCCCAAGAATCGACGCGATAACCTCCGGCCCCACACCACACTCACGCAAAAGCGTCGCCGCAGTATGCCTAGCCGTATGTAAATCCACAATAGGCAGACCAGCATCCTTTAACGCCGCTCGCCACCTAATCAAGACACGCTTATGCCGAAGTGGAAGCCCACTACTCGAAAGCCACATCAAGTCCCACTCATTCTGTGGAGTCTCTGCTATATGCCGCCGCAAAACCTCATCTAACGGCGCAGGAACCGGAATAATACGGCGTGACTTCTCAGTCTTAGGGCGCGTCCACGCAAGCGCTCCCCTAATCTCATACCATTCAAACGCCGGAGGCACCGCCACCTCCCGATCATTACACCGCCTTGCCTCAGCCCCCACCGCGCACTTACATTTTGGTCCATGCCGCCAAGGTAATCTAGTCGCCGCCCACGACAAATCAATCTGCGCCATACCCGGCACCAATGACACACGACTACGAGTAAGGCCTAATAGCTCACCATTTCGAGCACCCAAAAGAAGATACGATGCCCACATTGAAGCCAACGTATCCCCAGCCTTGGCAGAATGAATAATCAAATGCCGCGCCTGATCGGCAGTGAGTGCAGTTCTCGTATTTCGAACAGCACGCGGCCGATCCACCATCGAGCAAGGGTTACGCTCAATAAGTCCACGTCTAACGGCATCCCTCATAATCACAGAAAAGGTTGAGTAGTTCTGCTGAGTGTAACGATCTCCGCATCCGGCGTTACGAACGGCAGATATTAACTCTCGTACCTCGTCTGCTCCAACATCTTTCAGCGCGTATTTTCCTAGCGTGGGGATTATGTACTTTCGGCACTGCCCTTTGACACCTCTGAGGGTTTGCGGGGCGTACATTTCAAAGGCTGTGGAGTCTAGCCATTTTTTGGTAAATGTTTCGACGGTTATTTTTTGTGGGTTGCTTTCACCCTTTTTTAGTTGTAGATACAACTCGTTTCGGCGGCGAATGCACTCCGCTTCGGTCTTTGCTGAGACAGTGCGGCGTACTTGGCGTCCTTGTCCGTCCCACCCTACGGTGATTGCGGCGCGCCAGCGCCCATTTTTGGTTTGATAAATGGAGCCTAGCTTGAGGTCTTTTACTGGTTTCATGGTTGTGTAGCTGCCTTGGTAGCTGTGTGGTGGTAGCTGTATTGGTAGCTGCCACCCTGTACTGGAACGAACACTATAGTACAGTTTCCAAGCTGCTAAGAAAATGACCAGTCTTGAAAATTATCCCTGTACTGGTACAAGGCAAGAAGCAACCTTACGGGGTGCGGACTTCAGGCACTACGCCACCAATACCGCCTGAAAACAATACAAAAACAGCCCACCACCTGCGCAAATATCTGGCCGGGGTGGGCATGTATTCAACGTGTACTCAGCACGTGGTAGCTGTGGTGGTAGCTACCGCACCCGCACGCTCACGATGGGCGAATCATCCTCACGGGGTTGTAGAGCGCAGCTCCACTCAGAACGAACAACGCCCCCAAAATCATTCTGAGAATCAACGTGCCCCCGGATACGCCACACGGTGCCGTCCATTTCTTTTTCGGTGGTGTACTCAGAATCATCTTCAAACTCAGCCGTCGATGGGGACTTCAATTTATCGGCAACCCGCTCGTGGCATTTGTCTCGGGCTTCGCTTGCCGTCCAGTCGAGGATTGAATCTTCTGGGGTGAAGCAACCGGAGAGGGTGAATAGTGCTGCGGTGAGGGAGAGGGTGAGAGTTGTCTTTTTCATGCTTTAAGTATAAGGCTAGTCCGTGACGTGGGTAACATTGGGGTGCCGCTTGGCTGGATTTTAGGAATGCATAGAGGTGAAGTCTTTTCGTCACCGTGCCGTTATTAGCGTCTTAATCCAACATACTAAACCTACTTGATAAGTAAAGTCGGTTGATATACACTTATGGATGTAGCACAGAAAGGAACAACACCCCATGTACACCCTCACCAACACAACCCACACCATCACCGGCGACACCCTAGAAGACCTGCGCCGCCAACTAATCGACTACCACGAGGACAACCGCCGCGACCCCCAATACGGCGACTACGCCGACCAATTCCACGCAGTCTACCCCCTAGACGAATCCGAACTTGACGAAGACGAGACCCCAACAACACCCCGGCCACTCACCCCAGAAATCCTAAAAGGACTCGCTAAGCACATCTGGGATACACCCACCGTCTCCCTCACCGAAGAAAAAGGCACCGATATTCACCGCCTCGCCGAGACCCTGCACTACATGCTCGACATGAGCACCCATGCCGCTGAGGATGCACTACGCACCTACATTCAGCAGATTGAGGAACTGGAAGACCGCAGCATCGACGAAGACGAAATCGCCGGAGAAGACGCAGACTTCCTTATCGGCGCGGTGAAATCCGCCCGTAATGCTGGTGACCTCGGAAACAAAGAGCTCGCCGCCCTGGAGGAGGCCGCCACTGACTACCAGCACGCCGCCGATAACGCCGATACCCTACGCCAAGAGCGTGATAAGGCAATCCGCGCTGCTATTGCCGCCGGGGCCAGCAAAGCCAGTGTCGCCCGCGCCGCAGGAATCAGCCCCCAAGCCGTAGGAAAAATGGTGAACTAGCAATGCAGGTAGGAGACCCCGACGGATACGGCCAATACGGCATCATCGACGGAGATGATGAGCGTATCCTATGCCACGAATGCGGGCGTATGTACAAGTCCATAGCGGCACACGCCCAGATGGCGCACGGGATGATGGCGGAGGACTACCGCGCCGCGCACGGCATCCCCAAGCGAATTCCCCTCGTCTCCCCAGGTATGAGCGCAGCACGTTCAGAAAAGGCGAAAGACCGACTAGGCTCCGAGGGGTGGAAAAAATTTGAGGCGAAGCGTGACCCCACTGCCGCCTCCCACTCGCGTGACGAGAAGGCATTCAAGCGTAGAGGTGCGGACATTGAGGCTCATGCGCAGCGCGCCCGCCAGCACCTGAAAGGCGCAAAAAAGAAGATTCGGCCCTGTGTGGTGTGTGGCCGTCCACCTATAAAAACGCAAATGATGGTCCCAACATGTAGCGATCTTTGCTACAGGATTAGTACCTATAGATCGCACAAGGGTGGCCAGCGGGCGGCGCTATGGTGGAGTATGTGGGAGGAGGGGGAATCTTGGTCTGCGATTGGTCGAATGTACGGGTGCTCGCATACGAATGTGCGGTGGACTGTACGCCGCTGGCAGGAGCATATGTCTGATATACGTGAGCTGGTTCAGCGTACACCTACGGTTGAGCTGAGGGCGTGGGAGCGAGATGCCCTGTAAAACGCAGAAAAAGACCCCCACCCACAAAGGGCAGGGGTCGAGGTCTAGAAGTCGTTTTCCAGTTCGTTAGGTATGGGCATATCAGCGACGCTTTCAGGGTGGCGGAGCCGCCACTGGCGGATGTGGTTCACTGCGATAAAGTAGCGGCTTTTCCACACCTCCAGTTTGTCGCGCAACTCAGCAATTTCTCCACGCATCTCAGCAATCGACTTGTCACGGGCTTCCAGCTGCTCGTTCGTCCACTCACGAATCGACTTTGTAAAGGACTCCCACTCCGGGCCTCGGGTCTCAAGCTCGGCTTTCTTTTTCTGGTTCTTCTCGGTCAGCACGCTACCTATCACGGTTCCAGCAACGCCGATTATGGCGACGATGATGGTAGCCAATGGCCCGTCTACGGGCATCATCGTCACCTCCCGTC
>ERZ1031373.6-NODE-6-length-56528-cov-24.226940_pt1 | contig 56528 bp, 92 predicted proteins | sample MGYA00516733_ERZ1031373 | MGnify/ENA primary metagenome ERZ1031373 (study PRJEB33718, sample SAMN03159865) | human skin metagenome | collected 2014-02-25 | study: EMG produced TPA metagenomics assembly of the PRJNA266117 data set (Human skin bacterial metagenome and...
TCTACACTAGATCGCTCGTCGGCAGCGTCAGATGTGTATAAGAGACAGCCCCCCGCCTACCCGGACTTCCTGGATCCGGACAAGATGGACGACACCACGCTCACCGGGCTACTGAGTGTCTTCAAGAACTACTGCGAGATTCTTCCCAACACCACCAAGAACATCCGCCCACCTCTGAGCAACGCTCAGTTCATCGCGGTCCTCATTGTTCTTGAGCGACTCAGCACCGCAGACCGCCCAGCCCCGGAGGTGGACGACCTCTTTGACGCCCTGTCCCTCGTCCTGGAGTCCGCACGGAGCGGTGAGTACTGGGACCTGACCACCAACCAGTGGGAGGCCGTAGAGCACTACTACGCCCTCCTGGCAGAGAAGTCCGGACTGACCGCCCGAACCGCTGAGGGCGAAGCCATCACCCTGCCCGAGTACAAGGACATCCGTGACTGATCTTCCTGAACTCAAGGACGACTACACCTACTCCCTGACACACTACAAGGACACTCGCAATGACCGGATCGTAGCATCCCTACAGATTATCGCCGCAGATAAGAGCCACTATCACGGCGCATACGCCTCACAGAGAATTATCACCGACTTTCGGACACCACGCGAGGCAATCATTATTGCGGCCCAGAAGATCCACAAGTCGTCTCCGAAATACTTCAAGGACTACCAGAATCCGATACCAGAGATAACCAGAGCGTTCAATGACCTAATGAAAGGCACCTCAAAGTGATTCTAGGAAGCACCGGAAAGTCGATCCCCTAGCCTGTGATGGGGTCTTCCTCGCCGTGGCCCTGCCTACCCGCGAGCAGAGGTCATACCGACTCTCCACCATCTCCCTCAACATCCCTTGACACCCGACCAACAGACAGGTAGGATCGAACCATGACCAGCAACGAGTTCACCGAAACCGTCAGCGCCATCCAACTCTACCCCTCCCGAGCACACCTACTGACCCAGAAGCCGGTCTGGGTGGAATTCGACCTCCCCGACGTTCCGGACATAGGGGAGTGGTACATCTCTTCCTCATCCTACTCCGACCGAATCCCGTTCCGCGCAGGCAAGGTAGCCTTCAATGATGACGCCACTCGGATGTACGTCGAACTCAGCGTCTCCAACATCTCAGCGAACTGCGTCCCGTACACCACCAGCATTACCCCAAATACCCCCATCTTCCTCATCACCAAGGAGTGACATGAGCAACGACAAGGACTTCTTCTCCGAGGCCCTGGACCCAGCAAACGAGGACAATTGGGTCCTCTTCCTCTCGGCCAAGACCAACCAGAACCGTGAAAACATTTACCGGATCACCATCCCAGGAATGTCTACACAGATCCTTAAGGCCACGGTCCTTTCGGATCAGGACGACGTATGGGGATATATCGAACTAGCGCCTAATACCTCTGAGTTGCCGATTTTTCGCATCCCTATCCGCTACGTGGAACAGTACTGCCCTGCCCCCACCCTACCGACAGAAATCCTGTCGGACATCTACAATGTGGAGGTAGACCATTATAGTGAGGGAACCGTCAGTTTCGATCGGATGGTTCTAGACCCTGACGAACTCTGGATCGGGGTAAACTCCGAGAATGGTAACGCATATTACGTTCTACCCAAGAATATCCTAAGTTTCTCCCTCACCCCGACCAAGCCATGAACAAGCGCGAACTCCCCGTAAATTCCACGGACATCCCCTCAGGCTGGCCACGCCCGTACTACATTCATCCCAGCACGAATAAGCCTGCCTTTGTCCAGTGGATTTCTCAGCACGCCGGTCCGATGCAGATCAATGAGTGCAATGCAGACAAATTGTATACAGCAGGTGTGTACAACCTTTGCTCATGCTGTGGTCACCATATGATTCAGGGCGTCGTGATCGACATCAACTGGTGTAACAAGTCCTTCCCCGATCTTCCAGAAGACAAGAAGGAATACGCCCGCCAATCACGACACGAGCCCGCTCCGCCAAGTCTTGGCATGTATGACGTGGCCTACGGATCCCCGCTGTGCTACAGGTGCGCCCTAGCCTCAACCAAGATGTGCCCGTATTTCGGAACCCTGACTGACCTCTACGGTGATACCCTCCAGTGGATCGTTGTCACAGACCCGTCCCAGTACGAGTCCGACAAGGAGACCGGGGCCATCATCGTCTATCAACCGAAGACCCTGGACAGGATCACGACATCCGATATCCGGGCTGACCTGGCCCAGGGACGTAACCACCTCACGGACATCACCCCGGAGATGTTGCCTACACAGAAGTGGCCAGACGCCTGGAAAGACCCGGAGACCGTCAGCCAGCCGAGCATGAAGGTGCCCCACGAGAAGATCAGCGAGCACCTGCTGGACACCCAGACCTCCTCCTGATAGGATCGAAACATGAACCTCGAACTTGAGCCGGTCTACGACGGCACCGATAATGTCCCCTACCCCTACCAGACGGAGGGGATGTTCACGCGCACCTCAGCCAGGATCTGGGGCACGAACTCCGATGGCCCCGATGATCTGATCATCCGGGACTGCAATCCCAATGGTGATCTTGAGTTGCTTATCGGGTCAGGCGTGGACACTCACACGACTAAGAAGTTCGTCATTCCATTCAATGAGCGCAAGAACTTCCTGCGAATCATTGCAGACGTTAACCCACCGGCTGACCCTGTATCCCTCCCTGATAAGTTCGGTGACGCTATCTACTGCGTTATTACCGAGGAGTACTCATTCGATATGTGTGTACGAGTAGGGGATAACTTCATCTCCGATGATGGATACACCGTCAAGCCAGAGGACATCCTGGAGTTCATGGACAAGGATGGAGATGTATTTGAGCGGTCAGGGGATAAGTTCTACATGCTGACCGATCAGTGATCCGGCTCAAAGACATCAAGGAGGAAAAATGACTTACACCTACAACCTCATCCATACGTTGATGCACGGCATCAAGGATCCGGCTAAGGCATTCCCGACTAGCGACGGCTGGACGCCAATTAACACGACCGAAGACCTTGCCGAATTCATGAACGACAACCCGGACAGAGAGTACTTCATTGTCTGGTCTTCTCCTGAACAACTCACGTTCGACTACGTCCACCCAAAGACCTCGCCTATCATCGACATCGATGTAGAATCCGGTAAGTTTACCGTCAACTGGGTCCCTACATTCCTGGACACGTTCACCTCGGAAGGCGGATCAGTCTTCATCAAGACCGGGGAGATCATCAAGCCTGACCTACCCGAAAACCCCACGGACAAGATCTACAATGTAGTCGTCGCTACGTCAGACACAGACTACGACGACCCGGACAATGAGGTTGTCCTCGTTGAGGCTGTCCGACTCATTGATGGGACCTGGTCAGGATACACATCAGACGGGCACCCCTACATCAACATCAATCACGCATACATCAAGAACTTCCAGATCGATCCACCACGAAAGTGACAAAAACGATGACCACTGTAAGTATTGTAAGTATCGAAAACGATATCACCAACTACCGTATCAAGTTCCCTCAGGTGACTATCCTCATCAGCAACTCAGTACTCTCCTATATTGGAAAGAATATCGAGTACCACGGAGATAGAGACCCAATCAAGGACGAGACCAACGGCACAGAGTACCGACTGGATTTCATCCGTAAGGTAGTGACCATTGTCCGAGACCAGGAAGAAGATGTTGAGGTATACTTCTACGACTTCAATACAGCCTGCGACGAGGCGGTAGAGTGCGCCGAGAATACAAAGGCCATCGGCATGATCTACGGCCCGAAGATCCTCACCGAGGTAATCCTTGAGGCGATGGAGCATGACAAGACTGTGCTCATCAACGACATGTCCACCTTTGGGTACAAGATCCTGGGATACGACGGATACGCATTCGAGGTGGCAACCGTAGGGTTTTCCGGCACACAGCACGGACAACGATTCATCCTCCACTCGCATGTAGACACCATCGGAATCATGGAGTAATAAGGAACACATGACATTCTCAACCAAGACCCACGTCATCAATGATGACCTCACTGTTGCATTCAACTCACCGTCAACCTGCTCAGCGACAGTGAACATCCAGGGCTATGCCTATAAGGTTCCTATGCACCTCTCCCAGGCCCAAAACCACCTAGCCAAGTCATACATCGAATACGGTGGACGACTCACCCAGCGCCGAAACGACGACAATGGGACAAGCACCCTCGCCATTGCTGGGGACGTAGAGAACGCCCTCACACTAGATGCCGAGTCCTCTGACCGATTCTATAGTCTATTTGATTCCGCAATCACAGAAGTCTCCGGAATCCGTGAGGTGTTTTCCCGCAAGGTGCTAGAACTCATGGAGGATTCCATGATCAACGGGGCGACAGTCACCATCACGGACAGGAACTCATACATCACGACGGGCACCATCAAGTCTATCGAGACCCTATTCGTTGGTATCCTCACGGCCAGGGATAAGCGTCTGACCTACATCCGGTCAGAGGATATCCGGCAGATCGGACAGTCGCGGTGATGCACGAACTAGCCGTAGTCTCGTTGGCATGTGTCCTGGCGTATCTGTGCTACAAGGAGTACAAGATTCATCGGGACCCTCTCATCTATTCAGCCATCCTCGTTATGTTGACGGCTCTAGTCATCTTCTTCCTCATCTACAAGTAAGGCCTAGCAATGACCTTAGTCACTCGAATCTACCTTGACGGTAAGCACTCAGATACGCACGACATCCTCATGCGGGCAGTCACCGCTCTGCTGATTGCTGACGGACGAGACGCAGACATCAGAGATGTACGAACCAATTTCACCCCCAAGGGAGTGAAGTTGTTTCCACACAACACCTATACGACAGAGGTAGAGACATATAGGACGGTGCGCGGTCAGGGACTGCCAGGAATTGTCACGGTGAAGAATGACCCTAAGGGAAAGATCCCTGCGTTCATCGACAATGACTTCCCCAACTACAGCATCCCAGAGCACACCTACTCCATCTCCTACGAGACGGCATATGGCTACGCCGGGGACGCGGGAGGCAGTGCTGGACTCCATGCTCTGGCAATCATCCTCCTAGAGGAGGTATTGCCTGAAGGTGTGTCCATCATTTCCTATATGAATGACTCCACATTTGAGTCTCATGAGGAAGTAAACAAGGAGAGTCTGGCAAAGTTCATGCCGAACTACGCAGACGCGATTGACTACTGGTACGAAGAGGTTGCAGTCCCCGCAATCGAGCGTGCCCAGGACTTGCAGTACGACCGCCCCTGAGGTAGGATCTTCACAGAAGACAGCCAGACCACTCAAACACAGGAGACGAAGTGGAAGACAACAAGGACGCCCTGCTCAACCTGGATGCCAAGATCGTGAGCGATATCGTGGAAGCCGTTATGACCTCCATCAAGACCGACAGCAAGGTATCGCTGAAGGACCTCCCAACACAGACAGGGGACGACGGCCATGACCTGTCTGAGGAGGACGTTGCCGAACTGTTCGACCTTGTTCATGCCTCTAGAGGCGCGGTCCAGTTCTACGATCTTCCAGTTCACCAACAGAATGCGGCGGCGGCAACAATCCGTGCCGCGTACGATCTTGGCCAAGATGACGCCGAAGACCTACGTATCGCCCTAGAGGAGGCCGAGAGGAAGGTGGCTCAACTTGAGGAGTCGGTCACCCGCCCCCTAGAGGATCCGGAGTCCGAGAAGAAGCGTATCGATCTTCTCCAGAGCGAGGCCTGGAAGGACGCTGTAGAGTGGGTTAGTTACAGCGGATACGAGTCCGTTGATCTTCGTAAGATGGAACTGGCAAACCCTTTCGATCCGAATAAGTTCCCCCCAACTGAACATGGCACAGTCATTTCCGGAGTAGGCAATCACTCGGTAGTCGAGACAAAAGATGGTCTGGAGTTTCTCACCCTCACGTATATGGAGCCGTCAAATTCGTGGGTTGGCGTTGAGGAGATCTATGGGGATATCCGTAATGTCGAAACCAAGAACATCAAGCCCGGAACCTGGAAGGTCGTGAAGTAATGAATGAGTCCAAGGAGACTATGGAGGCCCTGAACCGGGGCTTTGACGACGCTATACACGGTCGTGTCCACCCACTGGATGAGGTACTTCGTGAGGTAAACCCAGGCATCCTCCATAGGATGATGGACCACATGAATAGGTTTGCAGAGGCTGTGAAGAACATGGCTGAGGAAATCGGTAAGACGGCACTCAGTATGAAGGAGGCACAGCAATCCTTCAATCCCAAGTCCGGTGTTGACAGTCAGCGCTCCCCCTACGACATCTCAAAGAAGCGGTGAGTGATATGTACCGAAATGCAGAAGAGGTTGCTCAGTCCATCATCAATGCTTATAAGGACAGTTCCTCGTTTACGCACAATGTATGCCTTAATAAGCATGATGCGGTGATGCTTGCTTTGGGCTACCTTGACCAGGCTGAGAAGGTTAACCGGGTGCAGGCATTCATTGACTACCTCAAGAAGCGGTCAAGCCAGGTACACGAGGTACTCACCATCTTTGGCCGAAAGAAGAAGTACCAGGATACCGCTTGGGCAAATGCAGACAGGATCCAGTGCGAACTAGATGGTGTAGAGTACCGCAAGGAAAACTACCATGAGTGATGCCTCTCCCCTTGAGAAAGCCATTGAGGCCTCTCAAATCGCAATTGCCGATGATGACGAAAACGGGTGCAGTATTGAACAGCACCCTTCCGGAGCATACACCTGTCTTGACCACGGAGTGAGCGCAGACAATGATCGAATGTGCTGGTTTGTCCGGGACATCCCGTCCATTGTGCTTGATACCTCGCTCCCGATCCTTGAGGAGCCGACCCCGGAGAACCTCGATAGACTGCGGGACACACCCATCGGTCGAGCGCTTAAGGCCGAGGCTCTTTCAGACGTAGCCAATGAACTACAGCACAGCCCGGTTGACTCCAGATACCTCACCGAGAAGGCATTGGGTCATCTCGTTAGAGCCACAGATATCGACAAACACACACCTGTCAAAGAAGATGGACTCCCCTGGGAGTGTGTTTTTGGGGAGTGCGATCACGACATGGACGAGGACTGCCCTCCCGTGGAGATTACTCTGTGCAAGGAATGTTACCGGGTTGCGCGTCAGGTAGATCCGTACTACGGTGAGGAGGGCACCGGAGAGGTTGCCTGGCCTTGCCAGGTAGTCCGAGACTGCTAGAGGAGCGCAGGACACGGAGCAGGAGCAAGCGGCATACAGTTCTTGTGTTCGACGGAACTCTCTGGTACGGTGAGGGGACAGAAGGTACACACCCCTACAACATTGTGACGAACCCCCAGAAGGGATACACAGTAATGACCAAGGTAACCCCCACACCCGGAATCGTAGAGGCCGCTAGTGCGGCATACATGTCCGAGCCCAGATCCCGAGGTGTAGACAACCACATGCACCTGATCGAGGTAGCGGTCACTGCCGCCTTCAATCACCCGGAGACCGCCGCCCTATTCGATAGCGGTAACAATTCCACTCCCACCTGGGAACCGCTCTTCCCCAATGACCCTCTACTCCCCGGAGAGAGGGTGCGACGAGTTAGTGTAGAAAAGGGGGTTTCCTATATCGAGGAAGGCGTTGTCGGGCACATCGACAGCAATAAGGATGTGTGGTCAGACATGGATGTTTTCATCGGTGATCGTGACTACGGAACCTGGTACGTCCTCCGGTACCCAGACCAGAACCGATCTGGCCTTCCGACCCAGGAAGGGTCTGTGATCGTCAAGAAGGGTGACGGGATCGAGACCCAGCACGCCGGAAAGACGTGGTCCACCTCTGAGGCTGTCCTTGTACTCGGGGAGTGGAGAGGCACCTGGTTCGAGAAGGTTGACACGCCGCGCCAGAGGGATGTAATGTGGGCCATGAGCCCAGACCGCATCATCCCAGACACTTGGAAGGTAGACCGAAAGTGAACAAGACCACCACCACCACCACCACCACCCAGCAGGCCGCCACCCACGCCGAGGTCGTGGAATGGGAGGACTTCGAGGGCGGCGTCATCGGCTACAACGCCGACTGGGATCCGGTTGTGGAGGTGGACGCCCTCCAGGACCACGCCCAGCGCGTCAAGTGGGGTGAGACGTACCGCGCGGGCCGCGCGTGGTCAGTGACCCTCCCGGACGGCACCATCCGACGCGGTCACTCTGCGAACATCCGAGCCGCCAAGGCCTCCGCCGTCGCCCTCCTCGAAACCTTCTCGGCCCTTGCCCCCACTCGCTGAACGCCCACACCACACGAGGAGCGCACACCATGACCACCAAGACCACCACCACGACGACTCGCCTGGAGACCATCGAGAACGCAAGCCTGGACGACGTTCTCCCCGGCGACCACATCACATGGGAGGTCACCGAGACGATTCGCGGCCTGACTAGCACCGCCCGACGAGAAGGTATCGCCCATCACCGCGACGCTTTCAACAACTGGCGCACCAAGGACGGAGACTGCATCACTCTAGCCGAGGGCGAGAGCGAGGGAGTCACCATTACGATCCGTCGAACCGTCCAGGACCTCCCAAGGTATGATGAGGCAGTTATCGTACCCATTGATGAGGATGGAGTCGTGGACGCGGGGTTTTCCGGCATGATGTACACCACCCGCCATGCCACATACGACAGCCGAACCGACACCTGGGTTGGCCTCTGGAGGCGGACCGCCGGAGACACCTTCATAGCCAGGATGGCCCCTAGAAACATCATCAAGTACACCTGGAAGGAAAAGGACGACTGATCATGATCGTCGCGCTTCAAGCGGTGGCCGTAATCGCCATATGTGTGTGGATCATCGGAACTGCCGTCACCATGCTTATCGGTCTACTGAAGATCATGGTCCCGTTTGAAAAGGATGACGCTAAGGAAGGTCTCTTCATGTTCTTCCTGCCCTTCCTATGGCCCCTCGCATTGGTGGCCATGATCGGTGTGGCTATTAAGGAAATCCGCGAAGACGCGAAGGCAGAAGCACGGGTCCGCGCTGTCAAGGAAAAGCAACGTCAGGCCTGGGAAATCCGAGAAGCCGAGGCAAGGATTGCCGCGCAGAAAGCCGCAGAAGAGCGCGCATGGGAAGAGAAGTTCCACGACGCCCTCCACGATCCCTACAACAACTGACTCAAGGACAATCGTGATCAAGCGAATTATGCAGAGCGAAAAAGCAATGTACATTGGCGGCATCTCGTGCATCCTTGCCATCGTCGGAGTGGTCATTGCAGTTCTCATTGTGGCCAATTCGAGGCCCAACTACACTGGGCCAGTGCGTGTGGCTGATTTATCCCACACTCCGGCCTACATGCAGACTACGGTGGTAGGGAAGACGGTAACATCTACCTACATCCCCGACTCCCACAGCGTCCTCCTCTGCCCCACTAACGGCTCGGAGTGCTGGCGAGATTATGTGGACGAGTCCTACTGGTCATCCCTGGATGAGGGCCAGACCCTCAAGGTCGTCAAGGGCCACATCAGTAACTGATAAGGAGAAAGCAATGAGCGAGAGTAAGAAGATCGAACCGACCGACGCGATGGTGGAGGAGGCGCTGTTCCGGCGCGCGTGGATGACGCCGAACACGACCCGCGCCATCCTGCGCGACGGCCTCAACCACCCTGACGCCGCCAGGCTGTTCGCGGACGAGGACGCCCTCCGCGCCGCCCGCGAGCAGGGATGGGACCAGGCGACCCTCTGGATCGATAGCTACCAAGGCGGGCCGAATGGGCGTACCACCAGTGCCCGCAGCGCGAACCCGCACCGCCCCGTCCAGGAACTGCCCACGGAGCCTGGCGCGGTAATCGTCCCCGCCGATGGGCACGAGTACATCACCGCCACGTTCGACGGCGAGACCCACCGTGCACGGGAGGCCATCCTCCTCGGGTCGGGCCACTGGCAAGCCGCCTGGCGGTCCGACGAGGGCGTGATGGTCTACGTCATCGCCGAGTGGATCGACCCCGGCACCTGGAAGGTGGAAGAGAAGTGACAGACCCAACCACAATCCAGGCCGTCACCACCCACAACCGATCCACGCACAGAGGATAAGACAATGAATGAGAAGATCGAACCGTCCGAAGAGATGGTGAATAGCGCCCACGCCGCCGCTCTGGGCCGCTCAATGGGTGACCCAAAGACCTACGAACTAATTCTACGTGCGGCCCTGAATCATCCTGACGCGGCAGAACTATTCGCAGGTGAGGACGACACAGATCCAGGCATTCAGACCATCGAGAACGCCTCCATTGATGACATTCAGGCAGGTGACTACGTCATCCACGCACAGACTATGAACTACATGGGTATCACCGACAGTGGACAGCGTGAGGGCATCGCCCACCACACAGACGAGGATGGAGATTGGCGCACTGAAGAGGGCGAGTGGATCATTTGCGAAACTAACGAAGGCGATACGATCACTATCCGACGCACCATCGACGCCCTACCCACCAAGGACGGATCAGTCATCGTCCACCTAGAGCACGAGGCCATCCAGGCCAAGGACAACACCGGCCACCTCAACGACTTCCACCGGCTCACCTTTGACGAGGACACTCAGACCTGGTATGGTATGGACCTAGCGGGTAACCTACGCTGGACCACAGCGGACGACATCACCCCCGGCACCTGGAAGGTAGACGACGAATGACCACTGACGACCGTAACCCCGTAACCCTCGCCCACGAGGTACTAGACACTGACCAGTACCTCGCCACGATCCCCAGAACCGCGCCCGTTGCGCGCACTCAAATGATGATTTCCCTGTCCGAAGCGGCTCCAGCCCTCGCACAATCTGTGATCGATATGGACAACGCACTCAAGTCCGGTGAGGCCAGTGATGGATACCACACCCATAACGAATTGTATGAGTACAGAACCCTATATCATGCACACGCGGCATTGTCCTGGTATACAGCCGGATTTGAGGTGACTAAGTCCTGGAATCACTCCGATGGTGAGCCGTGTTTCGGTGGTGGTTGGTTCATCGTGACCGCGCAACTCCCCACCGGGCAGGTATCGAATCACTACCCTGCCGAGGACTGGCCGCTGTTCCACGTACCAGAAGTTGAGCGGCCTGCCGAGTGGGATGGTCATACACCCCAGGAAGCCGCCGCCCGAATCCGAGCCGCCCTGACTGGATATACGGATGGGTGAAGAAATCTTCTGGTCTCTAATGATTTTTTGGATTCCCTTTGTAATTGTAGTCGCTGTTGTCGGCGCATGGATAGGACGTAACTATGACTGATCCCAGAGAAATTCTGGCCATCATTCGAGTGCGAGCAGATTCCGCCAGGACCGACGAGCCACGCCTAATGGACGCAACCGAATCCATGCTCGATCTCGCAGACAGTCTAGATGCCGAGGCGGGGGCGCTGTATGACTTCTCCGGAGGGATGTCTGACGAGTCCGAGTGGCTTGAAGCAACAGCCACCCGAATCCGCACCCGCATCACCGCCGCCCTAGAAGGAGAGACCGATGCCTGACCGCGCCGCTCTGAGCCTCAGCCACCCGGCGTGCTGGCGGGGTGACCACTACGAGCACTCTTGCCATGAGCCGTCAGGACGCCCCTGCATTGAATGCGGAGCCCCTGCCGGGACCCCATGGGGGCCGCACTTTTGCCCCGACTGTGATGTGATCCGCCTGGACCGCATCGACGCCACCCTTTACGCCCTGAACGGAGAACAGAATGTCTGACCACTACGAAATGCCGCATCCAGACGCCGACGCCTGTCAACACGCCGGTCTGGGGAAGGCGTGCCGACCCTGCCGTGAGGTGCTAGACAATCTGCACCGAATCAACCTCTATCATGTGAAGGAGGTAAAGGAACTCATGGCTGAGGGATGGAAACTTGGAGAGGCTTGTGGGTGGGGCCGAGCCATGCGGTATATGTCCGACGAGCCTGATGTAAAGCGTGCCGCAAATCCTTTCCAGGAGTACAAGGAGAAGACATGATCACCGAAGGACCTGCATTTAAGACACTGACACCATCTCTTATCGGTTCAACTATTACCCTCCAATCCGATAAGGACAAGGTAAAATTCAAGGTGACAGGGCGACTCATAGGGTTCCATGCCGAGGGGTGGGCCACACGATCCCATAGTGGGGAAGCCTTTGTCACAGGACTCACCATGACCGCCAACCTAGACCTGGGTGGTGCCGACTGCGAGATTCCAGTCACTTCCGACACGACCCTAGAAGTTCACCCGTAACCAATCCACGACACAGCGATCCTCCAGCATAAGGTTGGGGGTCGATATGGCATACAAGGAACAAGGAGAGACAAGATGACTAACATCCTCCCAGACCATCCAGCAGTCAAAGCCGCACTGCTAGCCGGATACGGACAATCAGAGGACACCTTTGCCCCTGAGATGGCTTACGCTATCAATGCCGCCATAGAGGAACTCACTGCTGATGATCTACGAGACACGCCCGTTGGCGGGAACCTAAAGGCCGAAGGGTGGACGCAAGCAATCGACCTACTTGATGCTACCGAGTTCACAGACGCCGCGAACCACCTACGAGACCATAACCCCTACCGGGACGATGCGGCCATGAGTGATTGTGTATTCTGCCAGATTGTAGCCGGAGACGCGCCAGCAGAAATCCTGCGTCGTGGTCTACATTCCATAGTCATTCGCCCCCTGAACCCTGTTGTAGAAGGGCATGTAATCTGTCTCCCCTACGAGCACGTGGAGGACGCCGCATCGGATCCCAGGATTACGATGCTGACAATGGGGGAACTTGCCCAGTACGCCGAGATTCAGCGAAGCACCGGCAACACCCAGGAATTCAACCTCATCACCAGTGCGGGCAGGTCAGCCACCCAGTCTGTGTTCCACCTACATATCCACTATGTACCACGCGCACACCGGGACGGTCTGGCACTGCCCTGGCACTCAGGTATCCACACAGACAGACACTAAGTAGGCCCGGCACTTGCGTGGTGGCAGGCTCTCCCGTAGACTGCGGTAACAGCGATACACCACCGACAACTAGAAGACAGAAGAGAGACCCACCATGAAGAAGCACATCCCCCTCGCCGCCCTCGCCGGTCTCGCGCTCGCCCTCACCGGATGCGGCACCACGACCGCATCCCCGGCCCCGACCGTGACCGCCACGGAGACCGTCACCGAGACCACCACCGAGACCGTGGAGAAGACCCCGCAGGCGTGCCTTGACTACATCGAGTCCGCAGAGAAGGTCATCACCTCCGCTGGTGAGGTCATCTCCGCGCAGAAGGACGGGCTTGACGTGTCCGGCGAGGTCATCGGCAACCACGGTCAGGCCGACTCCGAGCACGTCGCCAAGATCCAGGACGCCACTGAGCGCATCCAGGCGGAGAACGAGACCATCGCGGCGCTCGCCCCCGAGATTCAGGCCGCGAAGGCCGGATGCCAGGCGGGGGCGTGAGCGGCATGACCGACCACCCCCTGACCGAATACCGCGACGCAGAGATCACCGATGAGATGGTGGAAGCGGGGGCGTCCTACGCATGGGAGAAGGCCAACCCCGGTGCCCGGTACTGGGACTCCCTCTCCGCGAGCCACAAGGAGGGTTGCCGACGTGATGCCCGCGCTGTCCTTACCGCCGCCCTCGCCGTAGCCCCCACCGACTCCCGACCCTGGGAGCCGCTGAAGAAGGGCGACCCGTTGGCCGTGGGCGACGAGGTGCGACGGGAGTCGCTCGGACTCACCACCACCGCCGTCGTCGGCCGGGTGGATAAGAGCGGCGAACTGTGGACCGCCGAGGGCGCGTACCTCGGACTGCTCCGCTACGACACCTGGTACGTCCGCCGAGCCGTCCAGGAACTGCCTACCCAGGGAGGGACAGTACTCATCCCCGCTGACGGGCGCGAATACATTGAGATGGATGTTGAGGGGCAGACGTATTACGCCCGTGAAGCCCTACTAGCCAATGGCCGGTGGAATGCGATTTGGCGCACGGCCACAGGAGATCGTGTCCGCTACTCAGCCCAGCCAGAGGAGATTACTCCAGGAACTTGGAAGGTAGACGAGCGGTGAGTATTCACCTTTCTGGTCACAAAATCGACGCTTACGGGACTGGAGTAGTTTGCGTCGCTGGACCCGATGCCGCGTGCCGCACTATGCCAGACTGCGACACTTTGACGTTTACAGAGACCGGATGCGATGATCATGACCCACAGCACCCGTCAACACCGGGCCACGGTTGCTGGGCCATTGAGTGGATCAATGCTCCAATCGATATTGAGGTGCGGGACTGTGCAGACGACCCATACGACGATGATCTCGAAATCATCCCAGGACGACCCGTCATCCTCACCACACACGGAGATGAGGGCGTGACGTGGTCCTACGTCAACCCGCCGAACCACTTGACCTAGGGCCGGGGTGTGTGGCACTATGGAGTCTATCAACAGGTAACCAGTATGGATGTGAGACCCAATGAGTGATGCCAGAGAGACACTAAACCGGATCCGAGATCGAGTCAATGCCACTGTGGAAGGTCCGTGGGAGGCGCGGGAAGAGAGCCCGACAATGAGCGGGACTGTATGGAACCTCCGGCGTGCATATACACCCGGCATTCTTATGTCATTCACTGAATACCGGCATGGCATGGTCAACGCGGAGTTCATCGCATCCAGTCGAACCGATATTCCAGTATTACTGGATGTTGCCGAGTCAGTCCTTGCCAGACACCGAAAGAGCGATTACACACGCCTTACCGGATCTCCACGGGCGACTGGGGAAGAGTATTACTGCATGGAGGATCAGAAGCCTTATCCGTGCCCTACAGTCACAGATATCGAGAACGTTATGAGGATGAAGAATGACTGACCCAAAAGAAATCCTGACACGACTGCGAGAGCAGACTAATAAGGCTACCCCAGGACCGTGGAAGGCAGATGGTGGATTCGTCACGTCTTTGTCCGGAAACGGGGAGATCATTGTAGAGTGCTCCGATCCAGAGCCATTCGACATCGATAACGCAAAGCACATTGCCTCTTCCCGAACTACCGTGCCTGCCCTCCTTGACACGTTTGAAGAGGTGCTCCGCATCCACCAGGACGGCGGCGAGTCGCAGGGCTACCTCGACGACGGCAACTACGGTGACATCCCCCACTGCTGTACCGAATGCGGGTCGCTCGGAGAGTATGGCGTCCCGTACCCCTGCCCGACCGTCACCGCTATCACCACCACCCTCGAAAGACTGGATCATGCCTGAGATCACCCCCGACCATCCCGCCGTAGAGTCGGCAATGCTGGAGATGACCAAGGACTCCGGGCCAATCGGTCGTACCTTGTTCCGGCCCCACTCTCTACGAGCCGCCGCTGATGTCCTGGAGGCCGCATACCCGGACCTAACCTCTGCCACCGAGGACAACGTCGAACGCCTCCGAGACACCCCAGCCGGACGGGAACTCATGGCTGAGGCGTGGAGGGAAGCGCTCATCTGGATCCGCTACAGGGATGGACGGTGGCCGCAGGACATGGAAGATGCCAACCCCTACGAGGAGACCCCCGATGACCGCCTCTGACCGCGACCTCCGCAAGACCCTAGCCCGAATCCGGGCACAAGCAGACGCGGCCACCGAGGGGCCGTGGTCCCCCTGGCTTGACCAAGACGGCGCACCCCACATGAACGGACTGTTGATGGTGGGCAACGCCGCCGCAATCATCCCGGAAGGTGAGTCCTGGGTTGAGGGAGTTGACGTCAACCCGATAGCGCACACCTACACACCCGAGGACCGCGAGTTCATCGCCGCCGCCCGCACCACCGTGCCGTGGCTACTGGAACAGGTAGAACTCCGAGACGAGGCGCTCAACGCCGTGCTGAAACTCCACAAGCCCGTCCAGGCGACCACTACAAATAGCAACGGCGGCGTCAGCGACATCACGGTATGCGACCACTGCCTCGACCCTACATGGCCCTGCCCCACCGTAGAAGCCATCACCCCCGAACTGGAGAAATACCATGACTGAAATCACCCCCAACCATCCCGCCGTAGAAGCGGCGAACAGGGGCGTCCAGGAGTGGCTATCGGGCGACGGCCCGTTCGATGACGACCCAGTACGTCTTGCACACGACATGACCGCCGTCTGTATCACCGCCGCCCTCCCGCACCTGGAGTCCGCCACTGAGGAGAACCTGGCTCGCCTACGCGACACCCCTGTCGGACGGGCACTCATGGCAGAGTCGTGGGATATGGGCTGGGCCGGTGGGGCTTACGGAAAGGACCGACATGATAACCCGCACCGGGAGGACAACTAATGAACGGCAATAGATTTCTCCTCGCCGCTATCCTTGCAACCCTCCTAGTCCCAGAGGTGGCTGGACTACATTCATTAGATCAGCCATGGCTGGCTATTGGCCACACCCTGGAGTGGATATTCACTATTGTACTCTACCTTATCGTAGCCTCCCTATATGACGCAAACAAGAAGAAAGATGATCTATGACACGCCCAATGCCCGGACCACCGGAACACTGCTGTTGTCGAGACGGGGACCAGCCCTGCGGCCTCTGGTTGGACGGCGGCGCCGATCTATACCCCTGGTATCCTCGTGACATCTGTCCAGGTTGCGCCCTGCACAACGGGGATCGAGGCTCTCGTGAGACCCGACTGACGGAAGCCGAATGTTCCGCCGAATATTGGCGGGCTGAGGCAGAAATCCTCTACTTCGACCCCGAGGTGGACCATCTCGCCTGGTCGCAGGCCGTCTCCCGGCAAGAGATCATCAACCGAATCGCCACCCGCCCCCACGCCTTGGAGGAATCATGAATGAGATGTGGTCTTGGATACTTACCGCAGTAGGGCTAACATGCTTTTTCCTTGCTGGCCGAAAGGTTTGGTGGTCCTGGTACATCGGCATTGCGGGGCAGGCCCTCTGGCTGATCTACTCCCTCGTGACCGCGCAGTGGGGTTTCCTTGCCGGGGTCGTCGCGTACACGGTCGTCTACGCCAAGAACGCCTATTCATGGACACGGGAACACCGTGAGTCTCGTCAGCACGGTCGGGAGGAATCATGACCCGCCTACGGACCGTAGACCGGGCGCACGTAGCCCTATCCTACTGCACCCACCAGGCGGTCGTGCTAGACCGCGACGGCGTAGCCTGGCAACGCTGGTATAGCCGCTGGCGGGCGTCCGGGCACGAAGAGCATTACGATGATAGCCTCTGCGACTATATGCTTGCCGAGCGCGCACCCATTAAAGTCGTCCATAAAGGCGTGAAGCGGTGACCCGCCTAGTGGAGGTTCTCGCACACGCCGCACTACGATGAGGTCATAATTGAGTAAGAATATAGAGCCAAAGTGCTACTGCGATGAAGTTGATGTGCCTGCTCTAATCGAGCGCGTGAAGTTCTTGGAGAAGGAACTAGCAAAGTTCGTCCAATACTCGGATGATGAGGTTGTTGTCGTAAAAAGCCGTAATAACCAAGAGGTTGTAATCCGGGATCCGGAAGTAAGAAGGACTCTCAGGCGTGCAGACGACCTCCTGGTTAAGTTGACCGAGGACTTAGATCCAGAGGTTTCAGTCAGCAGGGAAGTTGAGATGAAAAGGAAATACCATTTAATGGCTTCCGATCCTGAGGGGTACTTTAAGGACGCCTACGCACAAGCGAAGCGCCGTGATCGTGCGAGGACTTACACCACATCGAGCACCGTTTTTAGTAAGTTTCGACACATTTTTACGCGACGACGTTGACGTATGGTTACGTCATCGTTACCGAACTGTGATATAGTGGATGCTTCGTGTCCACTCAGTAAGGTGTTTTTATGCGTAACAAGACTGTCATTGCGGTAGCCGCATCCCTTTTGCTATCCGCACCACTAGTAACTGCCCACATCACAAAAGAATCAGCCACGGCACCAGACCCCGTCACGGTAACGATGGAAAGAACTGCCTCCACGAGCCCTGCCCCAGAGCCTAGCGAACATATCAGCACACCAACTACACCGAAGCCTTCTCCCAAGCCAACTAAGACTAAGGCTAGGGAGGTTGAGGACCCATCACCTGAGCCAGTACCAAGCCCGACACAGGATCCCGCCCCTACGTGGACCCCAGAGCCCGAGCCGTCTCTTGAGCCAGAGCCAGAGCCAGAGCCAGAACCTACCTACGAGTCCGAACCGTCAACTCCGGACGTGGAGTACTATGAGGTTCCGGTGGAGTATTCTTCGTATGAGCCCGAGCCGTCTCCTGAGCCAGAGCCTACATATACCGAAGAGGTGTATGTAGAGCCTACGTACATCGAGGAAGATGAGTACGTGGAGAAGGCCCCGGAACCCGTTGCTACAGAGAACGAAGAGCCGGTATCCGACCCCAAGTGGGATGAAGTTGCCGAGTGCGAGTCAGGAGGCGATTGGTCAATCAACACAGGTAATTCTTTCTACGGTGGAGTCCAATTTTCAAAGACAAGTTGGGACGCTATGGGCGGGCAGGAGTTCGCCGCCTACCCGCATCAAGCGTCTAAGGCCGAGCAGATCATCGTTGCCGAACGCTTGGAGGATGTCCAAGGTATGGGGGCGTGGCCTGTGTGTGGAGCAGGATACTGACCCATCCATCAGACCCTCAGCACTCCCCGGAACCTCAAGTTGACGACCAAGACCGACTACCGATAGACTCTGACCATGAGCACCACCTAAGCAACTAAATCCTAGTCAACACCTCCCTATTCAGTCATTTTGACAGAGTTGACATGATCCGCCAGACTCGGTAGAATACTTCAAAAGGGAAGGAGCCAGATGATCCGGACACACAAAATCCGACTTTCACGTATGTCTAATGAGCATCGTGGGTTCCTTTCGCGCGCGTATGGTACCCGACGATTCGCCTACAATCAAGCGAAAAATCTTTCGGATAGGGCCTACGAACTAACCGGAAATACCCTTTCGGCATTCGATATCATGGCACAATTTCAGAAGGAGTTCCGGGATGTCCCTGAATACTCCTGGCTGTACGATATCCCTAAATCAGTATGTCAAGAGGCGGTAAAAGATTACCGTAAATCTTTGCAGGCGTTCTTCAAGAAGACACATGCCCGTCCAGGATTTCAGAAGAAGCGACATGATAATGGATCATTTACGCTGAATAACCAGCAGTTCAAGATCGATGGTCGATACCTTAAAATCGCTAAGTTCTCTAAGCCATTCAAACTCACACAACCCCTGAGGTTTGAAGGTAAGATCATGCGTGCTACCGTATCCCAGAAAGGGAAGCACCATTATGTTTCAGTAGTGGTTGATGTCCCTGAAGATAAATTTACAGTACTTCCTCACACAGGAAATGTCGTCGGAATTGATCTGAACATCCATTCTATTGATGACTCAGATAATAATTCTTGGGAGCATGTACAATTCCTCAAACGAGATCTAGAACTGCTGAGGAAGGCGCAGAAGAAGTTGTCCCGAACCCAGAAGGATTCTAACAACCGACGTAAGGCACGCCGAGAGGTTGCCAGGATTCATGAGAGAATCGCCAATCGACGTGTGGATGCTCACCACAAACTTTCATACCAAATCGTTAAAGACAACTCTATTATTGGTGTAGAGAGTTTGAATGTTTCGGGAATGATAAAGAATCGTAGACTTGCTAGAGCAATCTCGGATGCCTCTTTTTATTCATTCCTAGAGAAGGTAAATTACAAAGCACTACTACATGGCCGTAAGGTTGTAGAAGTCGGAAGATTCTTCCCGTCATCAAAACTATGTTCACAGTGTGGATCAAAGAAAATCAATTTGACCCTATCTGATAGAACTTATGTCTGCGATGGTTGCGGATCAATCATGCGACGAGACCTTAACGCGGCCATCAACATACGTCAGGAAGCCTTGCGGCTACTTGACACAGACCAACCGGCGGGCTACGCTGGATGTGTGGAGGGATCGTAAGACTCTCTACGAGAGCAGACCCGATGAAACACGAACCGATCATCAATTCCTGAAAGGATTGAATAAGAATTGGATAGCACCACAGACACCATGCGAAATCTCGTATCCATCCGAACCATCGACTCTCTGACCCCCATCAAGGGCGCAGACCGTATCGAGGTGGCTCACCTTGGAGGATGGCAGTGCGTCGTCCAGAAGGGTCTATACCAGGAGGGCGACAAGGTTCTCTACTTTGAGATCGACTCTTTCCTGCCGCACCCGGACAGCCACCCAGAGATTCACCGAGAGTTCTACAAGCCGTTTGAGTCTTTCCTTGAGCGGTCCACAAAGAATGCCTTTGATCCGTCTACCGGCAAGAAGGTGAAGGGCCATCCGGTGAAGACCATCCGACTGCGGAAGACCCTCTCTCAGGGAGTGGTAATTCCTCCGGAAGAGTTCATGGTTCTTGGCGGAGAGTCCAGCCAGGAATTTGTTACAGAATTCTTCAATAAGATTGGTCTGTTCAAGTACGACCCGTTCTTCAACCCCTCTATGCCCGGACAGCGCACTCTTCCGGACAACCTCCTCCCCTTCCCGAGCCAGGCCCGGAAGACCGACTCCATCCGTGTCCAGAACGTAGACGATTCCTTCCTTCGCCAGCAGAAGAAGGAGAATGATGCCTACCCTGAGGGTAACTGGTTTGCCACAGAGAAACTAGATGGAACCTCTTCCACCTTCGTTAAGACCAAGGATGGGGACTTCATCTGCGCTTCCCGTAACTACACGGTACTGGGAGACTCTATTCAGTCTGATATCGCTCAGAAGTATGACCTTGAGGCTAATATGCCTAACGGGTCTGTGATTCAGGGTGAGATCGTTGGCCCAGGGATCCAAGGTAATCCTCTAGATCTTGATGAGCGACGACTGTACATCTTCTCGTACCACGTAGATGAGTCGGCAGGATCCGCAACCGACCTCGCCAACTTCTGCGCGGACTTCATGGTGCCTCGAATTGATCTTGAATTCCCCGGCACAGTGAAGGAGGCCATTGATCAGGTCGATGGAATGATGTCCACTATCAACCCTGAGGCTATTTCTGAGGGTGTTGTTTGGTGGGACAAGCGGGACATCCTACACGAGGAACTCAACGACCGCCCGAACTTCAAGGCAATTAACAACCAGTTCCTGCTCAAGCACTGATAGACCTCACGTTCTTGCCTGAGGGCAGGGACTGTGATAGCATGATCCTAGGCGGACCCCAGCCGCCAACACCTACAACAGAAGGAAAGACACATGACATCTTCATCAGTAGACCAGAAGGCAAAGAATGTCGCCCCCAGGCTAGTCACCCCGCTCTCACTGGCGGTTGCCGCAGTTCTTACCATGTATATCCTCAATGCGGCCAATGTGGTTCACCTATCATTTTGGACTATCGTGGCCCCACTCTGGATCGTTCCTGTTTCGGTTCTGAGCGTTTTTCTTGTCCTCGGCATTCTCCTACTTCCCATTGCCGCTGTAGCGGTGTTCCTTGAGTCAAAGAAGTGAGCGGGCTATTCGACACCAAGTCTGAGGATAACAGCGCATACCTCTTCTGTTACGTGGATGACACGTTCATCCAGGTAACGAAGACCAAGAATGGGACATGCCTAACCATCACAGAGCCTGAGGGGCAGGAGTCCGGTGTGTGTATCCCAACTGAGGACATGCTTAGGTTCTTCAAGGATACTATGAAGATTCTAGAGGATGGAGCATAGTCTAGGTTGACGCATCCTACTCAAACGTGTAGTATATTGTTTACATGACCTAGGAAGACTCTTCTCACCACAAAAACCCATGTTCACATCACGGATCAAAGAAAACCAATTTGATCCCCCAACAGGACATATGTTGTGATGGTGAGTGTCTTCCAAGTCAAAGTACCGGCGGCTTGTCGGGACTTCAAGCCTGTGGACAGGACGTAAGACCAGTGGTAGACTCTCTACCACAGGCAGACCTGAGTGAAGCAGGAACCAACCATCAATCTTGAAAGGATTGAATAAGAATTGGAAAGCAGGTAGTGCATGAACAGGCTGGTCATCATGTTGATTGTCGATTTCGTTATCAACAGACTGAGAAACCGCAAGAAGTCTAAGTGAATCTTACAAGTATGCTTCCCAAGTTACGAGTATGCGAACACGGATTCCACCACCCCTACCCTGACAGGATCGACTACCCGCACTCATGCGATGGGTGCTGGTGCGATGATGTGAGGGACATGGAATACTATGGCTGGACACACGGCCAAGATCCTGATACGATAGGCTCGTAAGCAGTAGTATCAGTACACCACCCGATAGAAAGAAGATCATGGCAACCATCAACACCACCCTACCCTTCGACTCAGCAGAAGGTGCCGACGAGGCCTGGGAGGCTATCCGAGAGGTAGCAAAGAATAAGGATGCTGTCTTTGTACAGCATACCGCCAACGGTGAGGAGTGGACCACACACGAGGAGGGCTTCACAAAGAAGTCCGACCTCCGGTCTTTCATTAGCGAGAATTACTTCTCCGAGACCGAGGAAGGCATGGAGGAGGACGGTCTCAAGTTCCGGCTGGCCCACTCCCCCAACTCGGACCTGTCCCAGTCTCCGGCGTCGCTCGCCTGATAGACTAGCAGTAATAGCCAGGGCTACGGCCCTGGCTTTTCTGTGCCCGCACTTGACTACGCACCCGGATCCCAGGTAGGATGAGTCCATGATCAACAAGAAGAACTCAGACCGAACCCCTCCCAGCACCATCCGCGCAGACGAGGCCCGTCTGATCTTTGACCTGGCAGTCAAGGCTAAGCGCGAAGAAGGGCTGGCCGCGTCCGATGCGCTCCACGATCTGTGCAAGGTGCTTTCGCTTATGTCAAAGGATTGGTCGGCAAACAATTGAGTTGTGTATCGGCAGGATCAGGAATGATTCTCTGTCTAGATGACGGAGAGATGGAGGAGTTCTCCCGGACTAGGCACGACTCACCTAAATGGTGTTTCAAGTGCAGATCTAGGCAGGAATTCTTTGAGGCAGTTCTTCACCCTGCCCCAGGTAATCGATCTATGATGGCGTACCCGAGCCTAATTACTGTCTGCGGGAACTGCAATACAGAGGATTCAGACCTGTTCCCAGGAAACTACCGAGAAGAACGCGACCCGTACTGGGAAGAATACATGAAGATGGAGGAAGACCTTGGCAGGAATTGAGTACTATGACTGGGATAGTGAGGACTACGGCCCTAAGGTTCTTGAGGGGACCGAAGACTGGGAGAACGTCGTCTCTTATCAGAGCAGTTCGGGATTCTCTTGGGCTGAATTCAGGGTATACTACTCCCCGAGCGCCCGAAAATTCTTCTGGAAGAGCCGCCAAGGGTGCTCCTGCAACGAATGGGTAACCGGAATTAAGAGTGCCTCTGACATGTGCGTAGGTGATTCACATCAACTACTTGCCGCAATCAAGTCCCTCATTGATCCGATTAAGATCACAAACGAGGAGGAAGAGGCTGACGATGAATTCTACCTCAGCGGACTCAACAACTACGTCGGATACGCATTCGAAGACGCCCAGAAGATTGCAAGCAAGGTCCGAGAGTTTCTGCGAGACCTCCGTCGCCGGGACCCTGACAACACCTACCTCTGAGTTGCACACCTGCCGAGACATGATAGGATGGACCACATGAGCGACAACACCGACCTTGAGACCGCCCTTAACGCATACGACCACCTGGAGGCGAACCTGCCCCAACACCTGGTCAAGCACCTGGCCATCATCGGAGAGTACCTCAACGAGGTCACCGTGAAGAATGACCGTCTGGCCCGGCGACACATCGCATTCCAAGGGATGTTCGAGCAGAACAAGTACAACCTCCTCCAGACTGGATATGAGAAGGCGGTTGACACCATCGTTACTGACGGCTCGGATAAGGAGTTCTACAAGATGTCCTCCCCCTACATGGATCCGCTTATCGAGTCTATGGCCCCCAAGACTGATCAGTAGTGTATGGTTGGGTCATGGAAATTTACTCAACCCTCATTGTGCTGGCAATCATTGCCATGCCGATCCTGATTGCTGTAAGAAGTCGGGAGAAGCCTCCTGACCGAGTACAACTAGCCGAGCCTACCATGCAGGATGACCCGACCCTGATGTGGCGGCAGAAGGCTATGGGCGCGGCAGTATCCGCTGGTGAGGCGTGTACCTGCCGAGTGGAGCGGCGCAGTCCCGCTGAACTGTTCAGCGAGAACTACCGGATCAGGCTACGGGAAGTGTCTGCCGGAAACCAGGATCCTGGCAACACAGCCGAGGAATACCGTAGAGTGAAGAGTGAGACATGTTCCGTACACATGTGGGATTTCATAGGAGAAGACGAGGTATAGATGATGACGACCTTATGCAGGATTTCGTCTCAGTGATTACATCATTCTGCGCTAGACTATATGGACAACGGCGAGGAAGTAGAAAGACCGAGAAGATTATTGAGGAGTTGAATCATGCAAGAGATGAGAATCCTCAAATTCTATCTGAATAAGAGCCACCCAGATTCCAAGATCGCCAAGCATCACTCCGAGCAGGCACGTATTCTTTACAACGGAATGAATGCCCTTGTCCGTGAGTCTCAGCGATTCTACCGAGATGGTGATCTAGGATCGCTCCCCATATCGCATGAGGTGGGGGTAGTCCCTTGGGTAACAGAAGGTGTGTACCCCGGATCGTATTACAACCTTGTTCCCATAGAGAAGGCCGTGTCATCTTTTAAATCAATTGATTTACCAGCCAAAGTTAGACAGGGTGTAAGTAAATCACTTGCTTGGTCGTGGGAGTCCTGTATCTCATTGAGGAAGAAGGCAGAACCATCGGGTGACCCGTCATATAAGAAAAAGTATTGCCTAGTGCAGTATACCTCCCAGGCTATTTCTAAGCGTGGACTCACACACGGATGGGTTATCCCTACTCAGTGGAAGACAGGATTCAAACTCCCAGAAGACATCGAGGTATCCTCTGCTCGCCTCTATCATTCGCATAAAGATGTATTCGTCCTGGAAGTTCTACACAAAGTAGATATCACTCCTCACAAAGAAGATGGTATCCGTTCCGCTATTGATCTTGGAGTGAATAAGGTCGCTACTATCACGTTCTCTGATGGATCACAGCCTCTTACAGTTGACGGCGCATACGTTAAATCTCTAAATCAAGGAGCCAACCGGAACTCAGCGAAGAGGGAGGTGAAGAATAAGAAAGCAATGTGGAAGAAAAGAAACCGGCGCATCGGCCACTATTTTCATTCTGCTAGTTCGTCAGCGATCAAGACTCTGCTCGAACGTGGAGTGAATGAGTTGGTGATTGGTTGGAACGAAGGTTTTAAGGATTCACCTAAGATGGGACGAAAGAACAACCAAAGATTTACATCACTCCCTCTTGCAAGGTTCCGTGACATGCTTACCTATAAAGCAACGCAGAACGGTATCCGAGTCACCCTACAGGAGGAGTCCTACACCTCCAAAGCGTCCTTCCTTGACTCCGATCCTCTGCCCGTGTACTCTAGGGGTACGAAGAACGTTGCTAAGTTCTCCGGTAAAAGAACATCCAGAGGAATGTACAAGTCAAAGGACGGCACGATGATTCACGCTGATGTCAATGGATCATACAACATCTTGAGAAAAAGTAATCCATCATTTAGATGGAGTAGCGGCATGGTAGTTATGCCCGTTAACCTTAAGTTTGCTTACTGAACTTAAGGCTCTGACGAATAATGAACGCATTTTGTACGTAAATTTATACTATGATGGAGAAGTTCTATGATGGAGAAGTTCTATTTCAGATATGGCACAGTGTACTATCCGCTGGCCATTATCGCCGTAATTATCGCTGGAGTTATTGGGTCTAGTACGCTCGCCATTGCGGTGCTACTGGGGATGGTGCCACATGCCTTTGCTGGCCTATACCTTGCTATCGGCCACTACATTGAGTCTGTCCGGGAGATTAGGGCAATGGTTGAGGATTTCCTTCCTACACCCCCGAATGGGACGGAGACACGATGATGGAGGGCGGTGGATCCATTGCACTAGCGCTTCTAGGTCTCGTGTTCGCTATGGCTATCCCTCTTCTTGTGTTGGCTGTTAGGACTATCAGCGGTACCCATAAGAAGTTCTCTACTGAGATTGAACTTCCAGCCGATCCATATAGACCTACCAAGGATGACGATATCGAGGGATACAGGACATCCGATATTAGTGTGGAGTGGTTTGTCTCGTCCCTAAGGGATTCAGGGGTCTGGTACGATCCTGTCCTTAATGTGTACGGGCCATATATCGTCCGTGCAGGGATCGATTTAGGGGCTTTCCAGTGCCCGTACGTTGTCGCTCTTGCGGCCTATATCGCACTGACACCCATCTACCACGACCAGAGCCAGCCACTAGAGCGCCGGGCGTCGGCTAAGGCCCTGATGACCCATATCTACAGGTGGGGCTACTTCACACGACGCAAGGTTTCCAGCGGGATCGCCTTGACAGACCAGAACCAGGAAGGTACGCTAGAGTCATGATCAACAACAGTGATGAGTTCTACGAGGACGTAGCAGAGGAACTTGACAACTTCGATGTGGAGGATGTCAACGAAGAGGTATTCGCAGAGGTCATGGAGCGATTTGCCCCTGAGCATATCGTCTTTGAACAGCAGGAGCGGGAGTGGAATCCTAAGGGCTCTGACGACGACATGATTTCCCTCATGAAGCCTCTTATGGTTGCATACGACATCTCCGATAGGGCTCTCCGAACCGAACTTAAGGTGCATTTCCGAGCATGACATACACACTAGCAGATCCGAACCATACCTATGAGGTCTCCGACGAGACCCTGATCATCACCCCTGGAGAGGGCTATACCGTCAACGACATTGCCGCATGGGCTGACTCCAACGGCATGACTTATGTCGTGCGTCAGGATGCCAATCTTGTTGACGATGCCGTAGTTCTCTACTGGTAACCAATGGCCCCTCTATCGAGGGGATCATGCCCCAGACTCCAATTCTGGTATCGGTCCGACTCTTATAAGGTCGTCATAGTGGGTTCAAATCCCACCTGGGGTACTAACAGAGGAAACGACAGGCAGTAATGCTGTAGAATAGAGTTTGACACACCCCCAAACGAAGGGCTATACCCATGTCAAATTCTAACAAGGACTTCAAAGAGAAGATTGTAGACTTCATTGAGAAATATGAGGTCCTCTTCTACGCGGGAGGACTCATCCTCACTGTACTTTCGATCCCGCTCTCGCTCGCTTACTTCCCAGACGACACAATGGCTACCTTCATCATGGTAGCCCTGACTGGTGTGGTGAACGGCCTAGGCACCCTAGCCACGGCTCTCATCTCACAGCAGGACCGTGAGGAGAAGGAAGAGGTTGACGACGGATCGTGATGTGGTGTAGGATCGATACATGAGCACAGAGCCAGTAACCCTAGACGAACTCCAGCCCTTCGTGGACCCAAGCGTGGACCACATTGTCGCCTACGGGATGATGGGATCCATCATCTACGGCCTAGACTCCGACACATCAGATCGGTATATTGTGGCTGTAGTGGAGGGAACTCACAGAATGGATAGGCAGGTGATTCAGGGGGACCTGGATTGCCGAGTGATGTCTATGGAGTCACTGGGAGAACGTCTAACCAAGTCCATCCCCAATGAGGTTGACATGGTGAGGTCTGATCTGTTTAAGGTTGTCTACCCTGAGTACCGTCCATATCTAAATGCTATTCGGTTCAATGTATATGAGTACATTAAACGAAACCAGAGCCAAATCCGCTCAACCCAGATAAAGAAGGATCTACCTGAAACTGCCAAACAGCGCAGACGAGAAACCAAGTCGATCAAGGCTGGTGTTCGAGCGGCAATGATGAATCGACGTGTTGCCACCGATATGAGCCGTAACTTCCGGGTCAGGTTCAATGACGCCGAGAGGGCGGAGTACTTTGAGAACGTGCTTAACGTGGTCACCGCCCGAGCAGACGGGGCAACCAAGCAGGACGTAGTTGACATGATCCTCCAACTACAGTAAGGTAGTAGACATGAACATTAACGACATGAATCCGGGCAAGATCGCCCTCCTAGGCGACATCCACTCGAACACCCGATACCTTAAGCGGGCGCTCTCCTATGCCAAGGAGAGCGGTGTTAGTACAGTGGTGCAGTTGGGTGATGCCGGTGTGTACGGAAACTTCCTCACCACCTTGTCTGACATGATGACAAATGAGTTCCCGGAGATGATGTTCTTCTTTATTGACGGTAACCATGAGGATTTCAATCTCCTGTATGACTATCCGATTGATGAGAACGGGGTCCGATGGATCTGTGACAATGCGGCACACCTTCCTCGTGGCTTCTCGTGGAAGTGGTCCGGCAAGTCGTTTGTGGCTATCGGCGGAGCCATCAGTGTTGATCGAGACCGGCGCGAGCCATATACTTCGTGGGATCCGCGTGAGCGTCTGTCTGCTGAGGATGTGCTCACCGTCATGGCCTCCCAGTACGGATTGAATTCGGACTACGTACTAGCCCACGACGCTCCGGCTGAGGCCTGGATTCCTGGTCTTCCGGTAGGCATGTTCCCAGAGGTGGCACTGGCGGATGCCAACTACCACCGAGAGCACTTTGTGAGTTTCCTGGGCCATTACCTCACCCCCTCGAACTGGTATCACGGTCACTACCACATCGACTACACAGATACTATTGAGTGGAAGGGTGGAAAGAAGTGCTTTGTTCGAGGGCTTGGGTGTGATGGGATGCCACTCATTGACTCGATGGTGTTTGTTGATCTGGCGGATGGAAAGGAGTCCTGGTGAATTGTTTCCATGACTGGTTCCATATCACTGCTAAGTTTAAGGACGCGCCTACGAAATACTACAGCACATGCCGCAAGTGCGGCGAGGTGTGGTATCATGGGCACATCCAGAACTCTCTGGCCAGGAAGATCGTCAACTTCATCCTCAGGAAGTGAGCATAACCTAGGTTGACACATCCTACCCAAACGTGTAGTATGTTGTTTACATGACCTAGGAAGACTCTTCTGTCTTCCAAGTCAAGTACCGATGGCTTGTCGGAATCTCAAGCCTGTGGACAGGACGTAAGACCAGTGGTAGACTCTCTACCACAGGCAGACCTGAGTGAAGCAGGAACCAACCATCAATCTTGAAAGGATTGAATAAGAGTTGGGAAGCAGACTATGGTCTATACTTAATAGAAACAGAATAATGGGGACGTAGTTCAATTGGTAGAACGTCTGGCCTCCACCCAGAAGGTTGCGGGATCGTGCCCCGTCGTCCCCTCTATATCCGGGCACCTTTGCAGAGGTGATCTACCGGGTACGTGGCTCCCGGATATCAAGGCTGACGTACCACCTCCATATGGAGGGCACTGCAATGCCCGTGGAGGATTTGTCCGCCTGTGGCTTGTAACCATAAGGTGGGGAGGTTGGTTTAATTGGAAAAAACGCCGCGAACAGCGCGGAAATGCAGGTTCAAATCCTGCACCTCTTACTGCACTGGCCAAGCGCAGACTCCCAGAGAGTCGGGCTAGTCGCTGTCTGGATCTACCATCTCTGGGGTGGTAGTATCCAACGGAAGGTAGATCAATGGTAGATCGTCCGGCATAGGGCTGGGAGATGCCAGGTTCGACTCCTGGACTTCCGACGTAAGACCTCCGCTGAGACTTGACAGCGTAGACCATCCCAACTAGGATGGTGACAACACCCACAGAAGCCGGACAAGCATGACCGGCCACCGAGGAACACAGAATCGGAGAGGTATCCAGAATGTACGTTGTAATCTTCCACGACAATGACGAGGACATCACAAGCGGTGTGTTTGGCCCGTTCACTACCCGTGAAGAGGCGTCTGAGCATCTTGACAAGATGAAGAGGTTCGAGGGTGATGAAGGATACCTTTGGGTTTCAGTGGTAGAGATTGAAGCCCCAGAGTACATGGAAGAGTACTGGCGGGAGGCTCACGGCCTAGAGGACTGACAATTATCCGACTCCATACCAGCCTGATTTGCTTAGTGGTTTAACTCAGATTTAGGACGATCAGTTGACAAAGACATTGGTAGGATCCACCGCGCTATCCCACTGGATAGATGTTGGCAGGGATCCGAAGGACCTCGATTACTTCTCTGATACGGAAGTATCTGGTGCCGAGACTTTCTGGGATGATCGACTTACATCCTGGAAATTCGGGGATGTGGCCACCCTAGACGAACTCTACACCATCAAGGTATCCCACTCTTTTTGGGACCTACATGGGACATGGAGTAAGCACATGTCTGATATCGTAAAGATGAAGGACAACGGCGCAGTCCTTATCCCAGAACTCTACGACATTCTTTACCCAATCTGGTCTGATCTGCACGGCAAGAAGAAGGCAAATCTGGAGGCATCTCCTGAAGAGTTCTTCAACTCCAATGTCCATAGGGTGTATGACCATGACTCTATCCATGCCTCGGTAGCCTACTATGATGAGCCTCTTTTTAAGTCCATCCTCAGGGACGGTCACGAGGTAGCAGTGTCAAGAGAGAAGTTCGAGTCTCTTGACACGAAGGACAAGGATCGCCTAGTATATGAGGAGGCGTACGCAACAGCACTAGAGCGGCTGGTCATCCCCAGTGGATACACCTACAGCCCTAAGCGGGCGTACTCCTGGGCAATCAAGAAGACTATTACATCCTTTTCTAAAGGATGGTTTCCTCTATACATCGTAGATAACTATTCTAGATTCGTTAGTCCAGATGTTAACTACGTAAATGTCCACAAAAGTAATTCACATAGACTACTACCGTTCAAGGAGAAGATGTAATGGATATCGTAAAGTTTCTGACTGACGTGCAACAGGGTGAACTAGATACCCCAGAGGTGAAGAAGTTTATCGAAGAGAATGACAGCATCAGTGGTGCAGTTGAATCGGGTCTTGATGAATTTACTTGGTACCTGGCTAATGAGCGATATACTATTACACTCGATGGAACCCCTCTTCGTCATGAACACACAGAGGGAGGATTTGAGGGAGCCGGAGACACATACTACGTGGTGATCGAGTATGGTGGTAGGCTCTATCGGATTGATGGGTGGTACAATTCCTGGGATGGATCAGAACTTGACGGTGCTCCTTATGAGGTCAAGAAGGTTCCCGTAGAGGCATTTGACTACAAGCCGATCAAGGATTGACACACCCCACAGGCATCCCTCGGGTGCCGCCTGCCCTTGTGGTCCAATGGATACGACGCCGATTTCCTAGGTCGGTCATCCAGGTTCGATTCCTGGCGGGGGCACTTGACGCCGACGACAGAGCACGATACGCTCAAGGTAGTTGACGACAACGACTAGTCCACGTCACGGACCCTAGCCCCAGTATCCCCTTGGCCTTCTAATCCATTGAAAGGGTAACTGGACACATGCGGGTTCGACTCCCGCCTGGGGCGCGGAACTGTCTGTTGTCCCGCAGACGGTTACAATAGGTCGAAAGACCAGGGACAGGCCCCTATCGTCTAAAGGTTAGGATAACGGTTTTTCACACCGTCGATTGGAGTTCGAGTCTCCATAGGGGTACATGAAGACTAAGAAGAACGGCTCCAACGCCAAGTACGCCTGGTGCTTGGACGGGTCCATGTGCTACGCTTGCCCCGGAGCAACTGGCGGATCCGTCTGCCAATGCGAGTGCCACTCGGACGAGGAAGACCACTAGTCCGACTACGACAAAAGACAAAGGACAAAAGACATATGAGAAAGTTGTTCGTCCTACAGGGCGTCCCAGCATCGGGGAAGTCCTCATTCATTCGGGAGCACAACCTACAGCGTAACACCCTCTCCTACGATGATATGCGGGACATGTTCACCATCAACTCCCACGACGGCGACGGAGAGGTTGTCCGCTCGATCCGAAAGGCTGTGACGACCTCCGCCATCAAGGCGGTTCACGAGGCCGCCCGATACCGCATGTCGAACGGGGAGACCCTCTTCATCGACAACACCAACACCTCCCGAAACGCCTTGAAGCCCTGGCTAGGAATGGCCAGGGACTACGGGTACAAGGTCTTTGTCCTGTCGTTCGGTAACGATCTGTCTCTGGATCAGATCATCCTGAGGGACGCCTTCCGTGGGGGTCGGGAGCACGTAGGTGTGGACACGATCAGTCGGATGTTTGACCAGTTGTCCGCATACGAGCCGCACCCTGAGGCGGAGCACATCTACAAGGATCACTGGGATTTCGTGCTCAACGAGATTTCCCTTGATGTCGTAGACCTGAATGACAAGAAGGAAGTCATCGTTGTTGGTGACGTTCAGGGATGCGGCAACGCCCTTGAGCGACTAATCGAGCAGTGCGGCGGGATGGACGACAAGGACAAGCACTGGATCTTCGCAGGAGACCTGTTTGACCGAGGCCCTACCCCAGAGAAGGTGCTGGACCTGATGTGGCCTCCACGCCGCAACGTGACCGTTGTGGAGGGCAACCACGAGCGGTCCGTACGCCAGACCCTGATGGGTACCCGCACGTTCAATCAGTCCCTGAACACCACCATTTCCGTCATCCCGGAAAGCAAGCACAAGTCACTGCTCAAGTTGGTTTCCCAGCCAAAGACCGTCTTCATTTTCAAGTACGGCCAGTGCGAGAACGTGGTCACCCACGCCGGAATCAACTACAACATCCTCGGGAACAACGGGGACCGACGAGTAGTAGGCCTCAACCCCGATTACGATTACTACATTGGAGGCGGTATCCGGTCCCAGACGTACCTAAACATTGGAACGTACGAAGGCTTCATGCCTCCGCTACATGAGTCGAATCCTCCCCTGGTCCGGCAGTTTTTCGGTCACCGAAACGACTACGGAACAGACGTAGAGACCCCCAACGGACTGTTCCCGAGCCTGTTCCCGCTTGAGTCCAAGGTGGAGGAGGGCGGAGTCCTCAGTGCTGTCAGGCTGTCCCAGGACGGCACGTACTCATACGAGTACGCTGAGGAGGACTGAGATAGCAGTTGACCTACCAATCGAACCTGAGGTACTGTAGTCACCATGACCAATCTACTAGATCGCATGTCCGACCACCCCTACGTCAAGGTCAAGGAGACCCTTCCAGGCGTGTTCGCCTGCAACTTCACCCGCCAAGCCTTCTACAAGTCCAAGTGGGACCGCCACACCACTGCCGCACGAGGGCTGTTCCTCGATAAGGACGGCAGGGTGCTAGCACGAGGGTTCGAGAAGTTTTTCGGAATCGGGGAGCGTCTTGGCCCAACGATGGATGAGTTCATCAATGACGCCAAGTATCCGGTACTAGTCCAGCCTAAGCACAATGGATATCTCGTCATTGCCTCCGTCGTTAACGGTGAGTTGACGTTCTTCTCTAAGTCTGGTGTGACTGACTATTCCCGCCATGCCGAGAACTTCATCAAGAAGGATCTAAGCCCGGAAACACTGACTGCAATCGCCACTGTAATGCGTCTTGCCAACATTTCGCTGGCAATTGAGTTCGTGGACCCAAATACGGATCCACACATCGAACTGTATGAGGCCCCTTCTGCCTACATCCTGAACGGGATCAAGAACCAGGAGCGGTTTGAGTTGGCATCCCAGGACGTGCTGGGTCTGATCAGGCATATCCTCATGTACGATCCGAATATGTACCATAATGTCTACATGGTCAATTACTGGGACCGACCAGGACTCGGAGTATGTGAAACTCCAGAAGACCTCCGCAAGGCTCTTGAGTACTCTGATACGATGGAGGTTGAGGGCGTTGTTGTCATTGATGCAGAACAGAAAATGACAAAGTACAAGACTGAGTGGTACAAGACCGTGAAGTCTGCCCGAAACGACCTGAATAAGGCCCTTAAGGGTGAGTCCAGTGACCGAGCACAGAAGATCATCAATGCGCTTGGCGAGGAGGGCAAGACTCTCCAGGAGTTTGTAACCACCAGCATTACGGGTGACCCAGTGCTGGATCTTCCGTCAATCGCAGAACTAGTAGGAATTGAGGCATTCAAGTGAAGATCAAACTCAAGGACGTAAAGTACGGCGAGCCATACGAGGAGACGTTCGGGACGTGTGAACTCTGCATGTATTCTTCAGAAACTCAAGACGAGATTCTGGTGTTCGAGTCGGATAGCGGAGAGACCGCTGAGGTATCCAACTACTGGTGGTCATGGGGTGATCGTTTCGAATACTTTGATGTGGAAAACTGGGCGGAGTTTGCTCAGTGGCTGGGATCTAAGGAATGGGATATCACTGATGAGGACTTCTCCAAGCACTTCTACAATGTAGTCGAGAGGATTTCTCAGGAGTGGGAGTTGCATGAGATAGGCTGATGCCCTATACTGGAGGCATGACAACAGTTATCTTTATGACAAATCCAGCCTCCGACCGCTTCATCGGCATTGCCGATACACAGATGACATCAGGGGGGAAGGCCTCAGAGTTGGCAGAAACTGACTCTAAGATCTTCTCCCCTGTTGGCGTACCCAATATCGTTATTGGGTTCTCAGGACACGTTTCAGTGAAGACCGCCCTTAAGTCTTTGAGACTGCCTAAGAAGGCATCAAAGATGAAGGTCACTAGCCCTGAAACAGCCTCAGCGTTTGTTGAGGTAGTTCTTGTTCCGGCTATTAGGGACCATCTCAACAGATCATTCCCTCCTGGGTCTGAGTTTGTTTATGGACCTAACTTTGGTATCCTGGTGTGGATCAAGGGGACAGATTATGTGTATGAGGTAGGACCAGACCTGTCTGTTACCCAGAACAAGTCGGGATTCTACTCGGTGGGATCAGGGGCACACTATGCAGAGGTATCCTTTGATATGCGGCCCCATTCAGATCCGATAGAGCATATGCAGTATGCAGTGAAGAACGATATCTACTCCTCAGGACCATTTCATGTTGTACAGATAGAGAAAGGCTCAAACAAGTGAATGTAAGTAAGGAAGAGTGCCTAAGCCTTAACGGATCATGGGTTAAGGCTACACTCCTCAATAACCAGACCATTACCGGAGTACTTAGAGTAGAGACAGTTCAAGGCGGTGAACTAGAGTTGTATGTAGGGCTATTCCTTCTACCTACAGACCAACTAGATACTCTTGAACGTGAGACGAATAAGTCTCCTCTACCCGACACCCCAAAGTCAAAGGTCTCAGAGATTACCCTCAAGGATGGCCGGGTAGTGACCTCACCGGCACTGGCCGCAGATGGTAAGTGGTATGGCCTGGACCAGGATGCCATGGTGGTTGCCGCTGAGGTAGGTGACATCGTTGACTGGCACTGAGACACCCGAGAAGTTCCTCAGGGACTATAGAAACGCTATGGAGCCCGTGGCCCACATCCTTGTGGAGAATCTTAACAGCGAGGATATGCGTCAGTCCTGGATTAAGTTGAGCACCTTTGCCACATTCAGCCAGGGAGTGAGCATGGCTATGAGCCAGTCGCTGGACCAGATGGTAGAGGATGGGAGCACTGCCGAGGAAGTTGTATCCCAGGTCAAGGAATACCTAGAAATTATGAGCGAACTATCTAAGGAAGCAATGTGAACACAGAGTTTAGGCTCTACTCAGAGGTAGACTACAGCAACATTTACTACCTCCCACCCTTTTCGGTAGTGATCGATCAGTCTGGATTGGCCTGGCAGTATCGACCGTATGTGCAGTCTGAGGATGGCGACTGGATCTATGAGTGGATGGACACTCGGGATCCTCTTGACAGGGTGCAGGAGTTCGACGGACCTCTAGTACTCGTCTACGCGCCAGACCAGGACGGTTGACACTCCATCGGTCCTCATGTAGGCTTGACCATACAGACACCAACGGAAGGTTGATACATGAGGACCGATGTCCTAGAGGTTGCAGGCGTCTCCGACACCAACGTGGAGTACGCCGAGGTAATCGACATGAAGATTTCGGAGAATGCCCATAGGCATATTGCTTTCGCATTCTCCAACATCTATAACGACCCAGAGACCGCAGTGATTCGTGAGTACATTGCAAACGCAATTGACGCTACACGAACCACTGGAGGGTCCATCGAGGTCATTGCTCCGACCGACACCATCCCCGTATTTGTTGTTCGGGATGAGGGCACAGGTATGGACATGGATACCATTCGGGATGTCTACTCCGGATACTTCTCGTCCACCAAGAACACCTCATCTGACGACATCGGTGGGTGGGGCATTGGTGCTAAATCTGGTCTAGCAATTGCGGATCAGTTCTCTGTGACGACCACTAAGGACGGCACCCGAATCAAGATGACGGTCACCAAGACCGGATCCGCCATGCCTCAGATTCTTGTCGAGTCCGTGACTGAGGTTCCCGGCAAGCCGAATGGGACAGCAATCTCTATTCCTGTTGCCAGTGTGTACCGATTCAATGAGAAACTTCGTAAGTTCCTGTTCTTCATGGGTACAGAGAACATCACTGTTACGAACCTCAACACGTACCTTTCGTACAAGGACACAGTTAACGACGATTCAGACTGGACTTACACCAGGAACAAGGTGTGCAACCTTCTGGCCACCCATGAGGACATCGACGGCTCTGGGACCAGCATCCACATGTTCTCTGGAGTGTACCCACGACCGATTGAAGACGGGGTGTATGTTGTCATGGGAGGGGTCTACTACCTAATCCCTGAGGCCGCGCTGACGACCAACCTTTCCCAGGAACTGCGAGATGCGGCTAAATTGATGTCGGACAATGTCACCGTCATTGAGGCAGATATTGACTCCGTTGATCTGTCTCCCAACCGTGAGGGCGTGCAGTTCACGGAGAAGACTCGAAAGTTCATTGTCAATGTTCTTGAGTCTTTCTACGAGAAGGCTATTCGAGGAATCATTGATTCAGCATCTAGTGCAGAGAACCTGCACGAGGCCTTGAAGATCTACCGCGAAAATGCCTCACTATTTGTTACAGGTGCTCCGGAGTGGAATGATATCCCGCTGAGCATCAACGTCATCTACCCGGATAGCGGCTTCAATGTTCTACGGAAGAACTCTAGCAATGAGTACATCAACCTGCCCTATGTAGATCTAGATTACATCAATATTGGGTACTACGCTAAGGACTCCAACCCCGGCACCGATATCACAGTCATTCGGGGCTCAAAGTCCATTTCGTCGGCTAAGGCCGCACTTAGGGAGTACATCAACAATAACTCCCTCACCTACCCGTCAGTAGTTGTGATCGACAGGTCAGAGTTCAAGACTGTCAAGAAGGATCTGAGCCGTGGGGCTTACAGTGAAGTCCTCGATATGGACAAGTTTGTTGAGGTAGCGCTGTGTGGCCGGGAGGTGACTGAGTACGACCATCAGGACATCCTCAAAGCCAATCGAGAGTACCGAAAGAAGCATCAGGTAAAGAAGGCGACTTCACGTCCTTCTGGTCAGGAGCGCAGGCTAAAGACCATTTATACGGTATATTCTCTATATGGAGGACACACGTACAGCGCTAGCCGAGATGCCGAGACTCTGGGCAGTATCATTGAGAAGTCTAAGGATCGGGAGACTATGTATGTGGATGATACCTCCTTCAACGATGTCAAGGTATCAAACAAAATTTACCTAGGCGACTTTGTCAATATTTACGACGGGAACCTGGCTATTGTGGACCTTACCCAGGCAGGAGTCCGGGCCAATAAGGACTTCAAGACTGAGTTCCCTGAGGCTAAGAAGTTCACTCAGGCGACGGCCAAGAGGATCATTGGAAAGTGCCTGAAGATTACTAAGTCCGATGTTCATTCTGCTATCAGGAATAGCATTGCCAACTCTATCGGACTGGGATCGGCTATTTCTGGTTACGACACAAGCCACATTAAGGATCCGATTATTCGTAAGATCATCGATAATGTGGAAACTGATGATGACCGGATGACAGCGGTAAGGACGGCCTCCTCATTGGGTAGCCGACTGGAACTGTTCGATGCAGATAAGGACGGATCTGATATGTATAAGACGGTCAGGGAGTCCTTTATGCACTCACGAACCCGCCCGGACAGGGTCTTTGAGTGGATTGACACGCTAGAGATGAAGGGGTACGATGGTCTAGAGACTCGGCTAGAGTTCATGACAGCGAATCGCGGAAATTCCGGCGTTAGAGGGAACGAGCGGTACATCAACGCAGACTATGATGCGTACAAGAAGGGACTAAAGAAGTGAAGTACAGGTACAACTACAGTTCAACCGGAAGTCAGTCATTCTCTCTAGACTTCTCATCCGAGGATCTTCCGTTTGTGGTGGCAGATTCCCACCCAAAGTTCGATGACATCATGGACATGTATGAGTCCAATGAACTCGATACCGCCACAGAGGAGTACGTCCTTTCAGTGCTCCGTGAGGATGAGGGTCTTGATGTCGTAGAGGCCTGGAAGGATGATGAGGATGAGATCCATACCTCAGTCTACAGCGAGGGATTCACTCTCAACGGGTCACCAATTCCGCCTGAGGTAAATAGAGGGCTAAAGTCGCTACTCTCCAGCCTTGATCACGACGCAGAGGATCACATTGAAGCCGTGGTCAATTTCCTTGACCGTGCTGAGACGAACCCTGCTGGGATCGCCACTGGGGACTTCCTCAAGTGGGCAGTCAATAACGACATCGTACTCACCAAGGATGGATACGTAGTCGGGTATAAGAGCCTAGTCAAGGTGGATAAGGACGACTACGAGAACACCTTTGGCGTTGGCACCGCTCCAAACGGGGATACCCCAGTCCACCTCACCGATGTGCTTCCTGAGGGGGTAGATCAGGTGTACCGTCCTCACCACCACGGAGGAGGAATCACCGATGGATACTCGTGGGACAACTACATCCCCATGTATGTTGGTGCCACCGTTGAAATGCCCCGTGACGAGGTTGATCCCGCAGGTAATGTGATGTGCTCTGTAGGTCTACACGTAGGGAACTACCAGTATGCCAGCGGCTTCAATCCTGGTGGTGTCCGCGATGTGTCAATGACTTTGGTTCTGGTTGATCCAAAAGACATCATCTCCGTTCCGGACCAGTACTTCGACAAGTACCGTGTATGCCGGTACCGCATGATCGCTGAGGGTCTGCCCGGAGAGTTGGATACTGCCCTCTACGTCGGCCCCACCTACACTCCAGTACACGAGGAGGAGCCGGAGGCTGTCGCCGGATTCGAGGGCGACGAAACTGTTCAGGCATTCGCTGAGTCGGTAAGCGACTCCCACGACCAGCCTGAACGCAGTGACCGTGGCAAGGGCATCGTAGCACGCCTGATCGGGCACCTGAGCCGTGCGTTTGGTCGCAACTGATTCCACATATTGACAAATCCCTCTTGATCTGTGACAATGGTAGTACATTTGTTACAGATTGAGAGGGATTTCTCATGCCTAAGTACGAAGTTCACTACGTGAAGGAAAACACTCCTGACTATTTTGGGCCGGACGGTCAGAAGTACGAGCAGGGGGTAATTAAGATTGACACCGACCACCCAATAGAGACAAAGGATGATGTTCGTGAGGTGACCAAGCAGATTTACAGGTCACTAGATAATGGTCGGCTGTCAATAAGGCAGTTGGCGGTACAACACATCTACAATCTCACAGAGGGCGGTGAGAAGATTGAATTGGCAGGATGAAGGAGAATGCGTCGGACTTAATCCCATCGATGCTGACAGGTTCTTCAGTGATGACCCACTAGAGCAGGCAATCATGGCCCAGGAGTTCTGCTATTCATGCCCTGTGAGGGACCTATGCTTACAGACTGCCCTCGATAGCAAGACCTATTGGGGAGTCTGGGGAGGTGCCACCCAGGAGCACCTCAGAGACGCTCTGGGGCTGGATGAGAACGGCAGGACCGATCCTGGCCGTAAGGACTACACACTGTGCCCCAGGTGCCGTATGGACGACTACACGGCCATCGAGCCTACCCGGATGGGGACGGTAGTTAGATGCAACGACTGCGACATCACGTGGGAGACTCGGGCCTCAGTTGACCTGACCAGGTGATCAGGTGTATGGTTGGTATCCAACGAAAGGATGCTTACCTATGAAGACATGGGCTGAAATCTTTGCCCCTACGGGCTATTCTCTGAGGCCAGGCCAGGAGGAACTCGGCAACGAAATCATCCGAATTATTGAGTCTGGCGGAACTCTAGTGGCCCAGGCCAGCACCGGCACTGGTAAGTCTCTGGCAACGTCGATTCCGACCATCAATAAGATTCATGAGATGAGGGCAGAGGGAAAGCCTACTCCACGATCAGTTATCTCCACCGAGACCATCACCCTCCAGTCACAGTTGTGTGACAAGGATCTTCCGTTCCTACAGAGTGTCTATGGTGGATTTAAGTTCGCCAAACTGCTAGGACGATCAAACTACCTCTGCATGAACAGGTTCAAGGAGCGTGCCATTGGCAATCAAGAGATTGCCGCAGTATACACCTCTGTCAACTCCAATCTTGACCGGATCAAGACTGGTGAGTACAACGAGATTTGCAACATCCTAGGGTATCAGATCCCGAAGAGCACTTGGGCAGAGATGGTAGGCAATTCGGATGACTGCTCCAACGACAAGTCCTGCGAGGATGGGAATCTTTGCCTGGTTGCCCGTGCCCGTGCGATTGCAGAGGGATCAGACATTGTAGTGGTAAATCATGCCCTTCTCGGCGCAGATCATCGATCTAAGATGATGGGTAGCGAAGACGGAATTCTTGGTCCCATCGATATCCTGGTTGTGGACGAGGCCCACAAACTTGAGGAGGTTCTTTCCTCTCAGTGGACAGAATCCACTACTGAGTGGGAAGTGAAGGACAATGTATCCAAGATCTCTGCCGGTGTAAAGCACATGAAGTCTCTTGATGCTCAGAGCATCAATGAACTGCTTGAGCAGTATGCTAAGTTTTTTGACACGGCAATGCACTTCTTCTACGCCCTCAATGAGTACAAGGGATCTCAGGACTGGCAGGGGTCAGAGACTAAGTTCGCTCTCCATTACCTGACCCGTCCTCCGCAGAAGGTCAGGGATCTGATGCTCAAGTATGAGGAGATGGGTCCGCCAGTCCTTGATGCGATGGTAACTACCATGAAGAAGATCATGGCTACGTACGCAAGCATGATGGAGGATAGCCAGGGGTACGGTCTGACCAAATCTGCGAAGTCTGAGATGAAGAAGTCCGCTTCTGCCGCTAAGTTCCTTGCAAACATCTGCGAGATTATGCGTAAGGCTATGGACACCAAGGATGGCATTGTAAGCCATATGGGAACGGTCTATGGAGTAGTCGCGGACGGATGGCGGCGTCGTAAGGACAACTCCATCTCAATGACTATTCGATGCTTCCCTGTGGACGTTTCTGGAGCGGCCAAAATGTTCGGTCAGTCTAAGTCCACCATTCTGCTCTCTGCAACTATGTCTGATCTTACTGACGGTTCATTCAAGTACTTCAAGAGGTCCTTGGGTGTGACGGATGCTAAGGAGGTGGATGTCAAGTCCCCCTTCAACATGGACTCCCAGCAGTTGGTCTACGTGACGCAAGCAAACGCCCCCTGTGAGCCCGGAGCCAAGTTCAGTGCGGCAGAGTTGGTCAACCTCATCAACGCCTCTGACGGACGTGCTCTGGTGCTGTTCACCTCACGTCGTGAGATTGAGATGGCCCGAGACGCGCTCAACGCATACAAGGTCCAGGGACTACTGCCATACCCGATGTACGTCCAGGAGCCGGACGCCGACAAGGCTAAGTTGGTTGAGGACTTCAAGAAGGACACAAACTCAGTTCTTCTAGGACTCAAGTCTATGTTCACAGGAATCGACATCCCCGGAGAGTCACTGTCCCAGGTGATCATCTGCCGATGGCCTCTGCCTAGATTCTCTACAGAGACTAGAATGAAGATGGATTACTGGAGAAAGGTAGGGTTCCCGAAGTGGTATGAGCGTGAGTCTTTGACGGTATTCCAGCAGGCGGCAGGCCGTCTTATCCGATCCGACAAGTGCATCGGTGTAGTATCCTTGATTGATCAGAGGGCCTACGACGTGAAGGAGAACGTATATAAGACGGCCAGACTCGGCGTCAAGGCCCTCGGATCCAGGGTCACCCATGACCCAACTGACATCACTAAGCATCTGATTAAGGTAAACAATGAGACTATCTGATCATCTTGGTACAATCACAACAGACGTTTCCCATCTTCATAAGTTTGTGAAGGCTTGGTTTGACCCCAATGACCGGGTTGTTCTTGTCGGCATCCCACTTGACGGATCCCGTAAGGTACTATCCATGCAGACTACGGCAAAGGATCTGTCTGAGATTACTGCCGAAGAACTGACCCAGATGTCCTTCATCAAGGAGACTGGTGTCCGTATGTCTATGTATGTCGGCATCAATCCTGTCAAGGAAGAGAACAAGATTACACTGCGATCCCGTGGCACTAAGGACGACATCCAGCGAATCATTGGTCTATTTGTTGACCTCGATGTGAAGCGAGGTGCATTCGCCTCTAAGTCGGACATCCACAAGTTCCTGGACACGCTACCGCTCAAGCCGACCATCGTCATCGACAACGGAGAGAATGGTGGCATCCATGCCTACTGGAAGGTCGTCCGTGAGGACCAGTCCCTGGTCATCATCGACAATGACGTACGTAAGGGTTGGTGGGCGTACCTCCAGAAGAGGCTTGGAGAGTCGGTAAAGATCGATAAGTTGACCGACTCTACCCGAATCTCCCGGCTCCCGTCAGGCATTTACTGGCCTAAGGATGGAACGTCAAAGTCAGATATTGTGAGGGTCCACACTCTCAGCCCCGAGAATGTATATACGTCTGACCAACTTCAGGAAGTTATCGGCGACAGTATCCGTGAGTACCAACTAGAAATGGCCGCGAAGCGTAAGTCTAGTGAGTGGTTCTCTATGGTAGATGTCCGGTCTGTAAAGAATCAGGGTGGGGATGCACCTTACCCGGATTACTTTGCTCCAGCATATCGCAGAAACTCCGAGCAGATGATTAAGGAACGCACCAAGGCTCTATCTGATAGACTAGAATCTTATGGTATCGACCTAACCGTAGAGCAGGTGTTCCTGAAGATGTCTGTCATTGAGAGCCTGTACAATGATAGAAGCGATTGGGACGAGATTCTAAAGCCTCATGGATGGACATATCTTAAGACTCAGGATGACGGCTCTAGGGTATTCGCTCGCCCAGGTAGAGATGAGCGGTCAGCCGTGGTAGACTATGTATCTCCGGATGGAGAGAAGTCTCATGTTATGAGCCTTCTGAGTTCATCTCCTGAGACCAACCTCTCAGACCTTAAAGAGGCTGGAGTTCCCCTGACCAAGTACAGGGTTGCCTTGAGACTGAACTTCGATGATGACGAGATTAAGATGCTAGCCGCCCATATGGGCAAGGATCGGGGATGAAACCTCGGAAAGGATGGAGGTGACTATGGAGGAAGAGACTAAAGATCCCGATATTCTTGAAACAATGTGGGGGGATGAAGTAGATTTTGCATCCTGGCCTAAGGAGTTCCTGGATTACAAGTTCTTTGAGGATCCGGGTTTTGACCCCGACGTAGTACTGGAGCGTGTTCCTCGAACGGATATCATTGCTGGACGCGCCATCAAGTATAAGGTAGGTAAGCGGCTGTCCTACGTTGCGGCCACGAGGACGTGGTACGTGTGGGATGGCAGGATTCATGTCCCTACGGACGGCGACTACATCCCAAAGCACCTTGTTTATCGGTTCTTTGACAGCGTTGTTACTGCCCTGAAGGAGGTAACATCGTACTATGACCGAGAGGCTCGTAGGTACGTAGGCTCCCAGGATATTGAGGATAAGAAGAAGTTGGCCGCGATTAACGAGAAGCGAAAGAAGGTCAAGGAGTACGAGAAGTACCGAGACAACATCGGAAACAACCGTGGAGCGGCGAGCCTAGTAAGCGCCCTGGAGACGACGTTCCACCGGGACTCGGACTACTTCGACAATGATGAGGATTACTTTGTGACACGGAACTGTGTGTTCTCCACTAAGGAGTTCACAGAGGAGGGGTGGCCGAAGATCCTCAAGCACTCTCCTGATCGACCTGTATCTAAGTACTTTGACGCCAGTTGGGATCCAAGCGCGTATAACCGACTAGAGGACTCAAAGTTCATGCACTTCTTGAACACCTCCACCGAGGGAGGGAATCGTGAGGTGATCGAGTACTTGCAGATGGTCACTGGTGCCGCGTTCCTAGGCAGGAACAAACTCCGCACAATCATCAACCTCAAGGGTCCGCCCTCATCAGGTAAGTCTCTATTCCTTGAAAGCCTATTCAACATGGGAAAGGCCGGTGCCGGATACTGTGCTATGCCTAACTCAATCGCTATTACCCGACAGCCTCAGAACTGGGAGCAGTCACGGTTCCGAGGTCGCCGGATGATTGGTGTGTCTGAGCCTGACACCGGAAAGGAAGTCGATGATGACTTCCTGAAGCGGTTCACTGGTGATGTCTGGGTAGAGACTCGAAACCTCAGGGAGAAGTCACACGGATGGGCACCTCAGGGAGTTCTATTTATCGCATCAAACGACTACCTCAAGATTAATACGCGAGACAGGGCAATTGTTGATCGAGTACAGATCGTGAGTTTCCCGTATAACTTCGTGCCGAACCCTAATCCAAATAACCCACTAGAGAAGCAAAGGAATGTAAATCTTACAGATGACCTACAGGAAGAGGAAGAGCGTAGCAACATCCTCATGTGGATTGTCCAGGGAATGATGAAGTTCCATGAAGCCGGTGAGCAGTTGGAGCCACCTGCCGCAATCAAGGAGGCATCGGATCGGGTAGTCTCAGAGGGATCTGCCGCTACTAGGTGGATCAGTTCTGAGATTGATCAGGGCACTCTTGTACGTGAGGTAGGTGAAGAGGTTTACCACCACATGAAGTTGTCTGATGCCTGGAGCGACTTCCAGATCTGGAATGCCATGAACAATGAGCATTCCAGGCTGAGTAAGACATTCTTCGAGAACGATATTGCCCAGTGGTACAAAATTGAGAAGCACGCTGGTGACAAATACATTGTAGGTCTTCGTAGAGTTAACCAGACAGCGAATGACCAGGTATCTAATAAGGAGTATGCATGATCCAGACACTAGACGCTCAGAGGCTCGTAGAACTTCTTTGGGAAGAGGGGATCGACTACGAGTTCCAAGATGACGAAGGTGTCTTCCTGACCGTCTGCGGGTTCGGCACACGGCTCTACCTACGCAACGTGTGGGGAGAGCCGGGTGAGTTCTTCATGGACATGGGGGATGTCCCTGTTTACCGCCAGGAGGGCGAGGAGATGGTCTTCTGCACCCTCTCAGACGCAGAGACAGAGGAAGACCTCATCCAGGAAGTTCTTCACCTACTGGGTTGACATGGGTCCTGGGGTGTGTGTAGGCTGGTCTCATCAGGGACAGGAAGTCACTGAACATCGAGAGGAACACAATGCTTACCACCGAGGAAATCCAGGCCGCTGAACTTGAGCAGAAGGTCATCCCGACCGATGAGGTCATGGACGCCTACAACGAGTACCACCGGCTCAAGGCTCAGCGCGATGCGCTGAACGCCAAGATGGACGCTCAGAAGGCCCGGATCAAGGAGTTCGCTGAGGAGAAGAACGCCAAGAACATCATCGACCCGGAGAACGGTCGTAACATGGTGACTGTCACCGTGAAGTCTCGTGAGACCGCTGACAAGAAACTCATGATCGAGGATCTTGGTCCGGAGGTTGTGGACATGTACTTCAAGAAGTCGGTCTACACCGAACTCCGAGTCAACTAACAAGAAGGCCCCCTCATTGCGAGGGGGCCTCTTAGTTACCTGGAAGGTAACGATCTTCGTGTATGTGAGGACTTCATTGAGTCGATGGTTCTAGATGCAGGAGGGGCTGATAGCCGTGGAGAGAACGCCCGGACCGTAGAGAACATGAGAGTCTTAGGCGGCGAAATGATAAGAGCAGTGACGCCCCAGGCAAATGCGTCCATACGGTCTGGAGAGTAGCCGGACGAGTCGGGATCGTAGAAGAGCAACTGATCCTCAAGATCTGGGAAGTCACCTGCGAGTTTGATGCGGCCCTGTTGCATTGCAACAACCACCGGCTCAACTCGCTTGATCTTGCCCTTTGTAGCATGTACTAGGTGGACACTAAGGTGAGGGGCTCTGGTATTGATGATCGACGTAATGAGAGCGCCGCCCTGATTTGCCTCAGCAACGATATCTCGGATGCGGTACTTCTTAGCCAACTCCACAACCCTGTCAGCCCACACGTCAGGAGCGGCCCGGATAGACCCGTCCTCTACGAGGTAGACCTTGCGCTGGAATGGGTCGGACTCCCTGGTACAGCCTAGGACCATGATGCCGCACTCGTCAGCGGTCTTAGGATCAGCGGCCACAGACGGATCCACGGCGATGATGTAGTGGAGACCGGATGGCCTAGGTCCATATGCCTTAGACTTCTTAATGAGTTCGTCGGAGAAGACAATGCCGTCAGCATCGTCAAGCATGACGCCCTCAATCTCCTGTCTGGCCAAGTCTGAATCCCCGTACTGACGCTTAAGGTTGTCGATATAGGTGCTTGAGAGGGCTGTGTTTTCTGTTGTTGCTCCGGTAATCATCCTGATTTTTTGGGAGGGGTCTTTGGCCCTTTCATACAGGTCTTTCATTACTGGAGTTCTCTTGGGTGTAGTAGCAAGAACCAATTGTGGATTGTCCCCAAGACGTGTTGCGGCAAGGAGGTTATCATACAGGGTGGCTCCAGAAGCGTCCTTCATATGCCGCCAGGCCGCGAATTCGTCGCCCAGAGCGTAGTGGAACTGAGGACCACGAGCCTGGTCAGGGGACTCAGAGGACAGGAGGAGGGCTGTAGAGCCGTTAGGCCATACGAGGGAGGCGTGGTGCTGTTTGTACTCAGGCCTCTCGTCTGGTGGCGATACAGCGAGGATGCCGGAGTCTCCCATAACAAGGACGTTACGCACGTCAGCGACGGTACGCCCCGCCAGAGCGATACGACAGCCAGGATTCTCTCGGGCCTTCTTCCTAATCCACTCTGACCCGGTGCGGGTGTTGTGGGTTGGTATCATCCCTTCTCCGATTAGGAATAGGTTATTGGGAGAATCTACCGTAAGGCACCGCATAGGAATAGGATTGATTTCTTCAAAATCCACTATCATCCTGTGATGAAGTCTCGGTGCCTGCGCACCCGGAGGGATAAATCTTTCGACCTTTCTTGGCATTTTGAACATGTTAATAGTAGGCCTCCACCCTACTATATGCCGAACACCGCAGTCCTTTCCGCCCAGAACTGCTCGATAGGTTCTATGTACGGGTCTTTGTCCTAATGATCTGGCAACCTCAAGAACAAAATCAGCATGATGCTCTCTCATAGCAGTAAATTCAATGCGACTTATTTTATCTATATGTCCATCAGTATCTAAAATGCCTGAAAGAACGTCCATTCGTTGTTCTATTGACCCAAAACGGTAGATATCTGGAATATTTTTATGTCCTAGAAGGCCGTTAACTCTTAGATCTCTATAAAATCCTTTGAATCTCAGTTGACAGCAATTCTTTTCTGCGCCGCCAGACGTGCTTATTGACCTACTTAAGAGAGGATATCCTCTGGCCTCAAACATTGAAATAAGCCAATCAGCGTCTTCTACATGAGAAGTAATTGTTCCATTGTTTTTAGAACCATCCCCTAGGTATACTCCATATAGATATGGGTCAATAGGGAGGTCCTTCTCTTCGTACTTTAGGGGCTTTGTTAGAGGGATTGAGTGATTGAGTTTCTGGTGTGAACCGTATCTAAATGTTCTAACTAGTTCATCAGTATCTATAGTGGATGGCCCGATCCCGGAGGGGCTTCTCCAGTTGGGCCAATCTTCCGGGATGTCCGAGTCTCGTCCTTTATATCTATTAAAGGATTGTCTGGCTAGGAGTGACCAAGTTGTCCACAGATGCTCACCGCCAGCCCGAATCTCAGTCCCATCCGAAAATAGGAGTCTATAGGCTCTCTCAGGGATCTGCACATCGTGTGCCTTAGTTACGGTGCAAGGGGATCCGTTTTCATCAAACACCCTGTCACCGTCTTTGATATCTGCTAACTTCTTCCATCCAGTAGGGGTAGGCAGAATGTGATTAATGTCGGCCAATTTACCGAACCCGCGTCCTGCTGTCAGGGCGGTAATGTACCAATCATCCCCATCAATCATCTGCTTAGGCCTCAACCAGAAGTCAGCGTCATACCGTAACGCCTCAACCTGGTCTTCTGTAAGGCTTTTTAGCAACGTATCTTGGATGTCCTGAGGGAGAGTGGCGAAAATCTCTGCCATAGACATATTCTCTTCCCCTGGGGCGCGTGGAAAACTAAAAGAAGACGACATAACAAACCTCTGGATTATCTCTCTTGTAGGCTAAGTGCTGGTCCCTCTCGTGAAGAGGGATATCATGCGGTGGAGTGTAGGATATGTACGCAGAGACGGGAGGATCGTCTACCAAATACTGACGAGCCGTCTCAAGGTAGGCCTCTATCCTCTCCTGAGAGGGCATAGACCTGAGTGCGTAGAATCCTTTAGAGTTCATTTCCGATGACCTCTTCGAGTTTTGCGTGAAGATCTTCAACACTACCGTCATTGACCACCACAATGTCTACGTAGTTGTCTGTAATGTTCTCAGACTCAAGATCAAGTTTCTTGGTTCCGGGCCTATCGATCTTGATCACAAGGGCATCAAGAACGTCCTTGGCGATCCTCTTTTCGTTATCGAACCGGGCGTCTGTGATAATGGAATCCCCCATGCTGAGGGCCTTATTGACGGTGATATTGGCAAAGTAGTCCTTGTCAACCCGGTTGCGAATGATCTTGGTGGCCAGGGCATCTAGGGTCCGACGAATATCCGGAAAGGCCCTCTTAGCCTTGTCATATCCGAAGGTTTCTACGGCCACTCGGTATGTGATCTGACCCATTACTGTGTCGTACAGCGGGATATTCAGTTCCCACATCATGTCTCGCACCTCATCGGCAAATGCAATCCGCTGGATGCCGAGTTCTGCGGACAGGAAAATGCCTGCCGTGTCCTTACCAGAACCGGCATTACCTGTAAGTACGATGTGTGTCATTTCTGCTTTCCCATTCTTATTCAATCCTCTCAAGATTGATGATAGATTTGTGATTCATAGGTTCTGCATCCCGAGGGATGTCTGACGAATCCTCCACACATTCGCCTAAGCCAGGCGATTGGTCATTTAAAAGGCGGATGCCTTCGTTACGGATGTTGATAGCCGCATTCAGGTCACGACGTTCTGTATATCCGCAATCTTCACAGATGAAGACTCGATCAGCGAGAGACAAATTGGCTTTCTTTGTCTTACACTGTGAGCACATCTTTGAAGATGGGAAGAACCTTCCTACCTGGATCACGGTTCGATAATTTAGATCCGATTTATATTTGATTTTTGTTATCAAAGAAGAAAATGAAGCGTCAGCCAGTGACCTAGCCAGTTTCCTGTTCTTCAGCATACCCGACACGTTCAAGTCTTCTAGGGCAATAACTGAATTATTCTTCACTAGTTCATGCGACAGTTTATGATGGGAATCATTTCTTCTGTTGGTCACTGCCTCGTAAATCCGTGCCACATCTCTACGAGCCTTTTGTCTATTCTTGGAACCTTTCTTAGTCCGTGAAAGACGCTTTTGTGCCTTCTTCAGACGAACAAGGTCTGACTTGAGGTATTGAAAATGATGAAACTGATTCCCATCTGAATCATCGATGGAATGGATATTCAGATCAACACCAACAACATTCCCCGTTTGAGGTAGTGGATCGTGTTCCGTTGCCACGGAAATGGCCACATAGTGGTGCTTACCCCTTTGGGATACCGTAGCGTTGAGGATCCTTCCGTCAAATCTCAAAGACTCAGTGAGACGGAATGTACCCAACTTAGTAATTGTCAGGTACTTACCTTCCACCTTGAACTGAGCGTTGTTGAGGGAGAAAGACCCGCGATCTTCTACCCTGCGTAGAAACCCCGGCATCCCGTGTCCTCGCTTGAAGAACATCTGCATTGACTGGTGGTAGTCAAATACCGCTTCTTCAAGAATAGATTTGGGGAAATCGTAGAGCCAGGAGTTCTCTGACTTCTTCTTGACCTGCTGAACAACAAGATTCCTCAGCGCCAACTTCCCCAGACCTTTACCGGAAGTCTTGTACACCTGATCCGACAGGGCCTTTGTCTGGTTATACACAAACCGTCGAGTACCATAAGCCTGACGAAGTAGGGACGCCTGCTTGTTATTGACTTTTTTAAAACGGATTTTGTGTGTCCTGACTGCCTCCAAGACGGCCCCCTTTCTTTGTCTGGTAGATAGTATTTTATACGGTTTGACAGGTTTTGTCAACCTAGGTGGTGCTCTCCTAATACGAAAAACCGCTCCCAACATTATACCGCATATCGCGGTATAATGCCAGAAGCGGCTCCTCGATGGAAGCGTCAGTCGTCTAGCAGATCAGACGCGGCCTCAGCCAGGGAACTGCGCTCTGACTTGGTTAGGGTCGTGTGCGCGAACAACTTGTTACCCTGCATTCTTGAGATGACCTCGTAGATCCCCTCGAACCGACCTACCCGAATATTGTCACGCTGGGAGATGTCATGAGTAAGGATAACTCGGGTATTAGTTCCTGCTCGGGTGAGAACGGTCTTGATGGTGTCTCTTGTGAGGTTCTGGGCCTCATCAACAATGATGAATGTATTGTGGAAGGTTCGGCCTCGGATGTGGGTGAGAGGTAGCACCTCAATGGTCTTCTTGTTCTTCAGATCCTGAACCTTGGTCTTTGCTATTCCAGGGATCGAGTTTGCCGCATCCCATACAGCCGCAGTCCAGGGATCCATCTTCTCAGCCTCGGTACCGGGAAGGTATCCTAGTTCCTGGTCACCTACAGCGTACATGTTCCTGAACACGACAACCTTCTCAATGGGAGACTCCTTATCGGTGACAGCGTGTAAGCCTGCCGCCAGAGCCAACATGGTCTTTCCGGTGCCTGCCGGTCCTCCCAGGGAGACAGCCTTGATGGACTCGTCGGTGAGTTGGGACAGGGCTACGGTCTGAGGAGCAGACCGTCCTTCTACCCCGAACACGCCCGAGTCTCGGACAACCTCGAACTTGAATTCCGGCCTAGTGATAGCGATTGCGCTAGCATTAGCCCCCTGAAGAATCACTCCAGTGTTGATAGGGGAGTCGATGTCTAGCCGTGCGCTACCCTCTGAGTACAGCAGATCAATGTCTTCATCTGTTACGTAGTATGTCTGGATGGGCTTATGGATTTCCTTGTTCCCGACGAATGGAAGATCATCGGCCTTAACATCTACTAGGGTAGCGAGAAGGGCTAGAGGGATGTCCTTAGTGTAGAGTGTAGTGTCGTGGCCATCATCAGTGAGATGCTTGGCGACAGATACAATCTTGGTATCGTTAAGGCTACTCACCTTATCAAGGATGAGGCCTAGACCATCATGAGTGACATGATTGAGTTCTACTCTAATAGTGGAATTGCCGGTGTTTACGCCCTCCTTGATGTCTCCCTTCCTAGAGAGTTCTCGGAGTTCCTTTAGAGCAGACCTGGCGGTATATCCTAACTCGGGGTGAGATCGCTTAGACTCTAGTTCTCGTACTACGACTAGCGGCACAACAACAGTAGCATCATCAAATGCGTAGAGCGCTCTCCTCCCTTCTGCTAGAAGTACAGAGGTGTCTAATACGCACATGGTGGTCATAACTGTCCTTAGTTTTCTGAACCAATAAGACGATTGGTCACGATTTTGGCCGACTCGTCAACGATAGATACTGCTATGTTGCTTAGTTCGGGCTCATTCTTTGTGAAGTGATGGCCGCAGAAGAGTAGTTCAGGAAGGTCACCCCGGATCTTGACCCGGAATAGTGGCTCAACCGAACAGCAATCTGATCTGTCCCGCGCTTTGAGGGTGTAAGGAATGCTTACCCCGTCTGCGACGATCACCTCTGGAGTTAGTTTTGTAGTGGTCATGGGTAGAAGTATATCACTTAGCCCACAGAACAACAATCTCCTGGTACTCCTCAGGAAGGTGGCCCCCAAAATCCTCAGCAAATGCTACGTAGGCTTCCTCAGCATCTACCTCCTCGCGGAGCGCTACAGCCTCTGAGGCGTCGTCAACTGGGTAGGCCGGGTCATTATCGCCTTCGTCCATTGTAATCATCACAGGGGCGTCCTGTGGAAGATCAGACAACTTGTCAATCAAGTCTTTTACGGTAGTCATGGTCATCTCCTAATATCTATGTGATGTACCTCCATTTTAACACACCAACGTTGCGCGCACAGCCCCCAGATGTGGTAGGATGGTCGGACGGAGGCGGAACTACCGCCGAACACGATTGGACGTAGATGACTAGTACAACAACTCAGTGCCGGATCTGTGGACTGCCCAAGGACGCCCAGCGGGACGTGGCCGACCTACTCTCCCATAAGGCGACCAGGCAGGAGATTGCCGATCACATCACAGAAGAGTACGGAGTCTCGTGTAGCGAGGCCTCAGTTCGGCGGCATATCAAGAATCATATGAAGGCGGATATCTCCAAGATTCAGGAGGATCCTAAGGCAAAAGAGAAGTTCGTCATTAATGATGATGGTACCGGAGTAGTAGAGACTCGCGGATACGCAAAGCCTATCGATACTGGGCTCATTTCTAATCTTGAGGATATGATGCGCCGAGCAGGCGTGGATCCCGATGCCTTTGAGCCTGTAGGAGATGCCGGGGTCAGTTCCTGGAACAGCGCCGCATTTGATCGTGAGAAGGGAGAGTTCGTTACCGTCACCCTCTACTCATACCGAATCAAGGTCCGTCGACGTAGCGACAACAAAATCCATCTGCCAACACTCTGGGCCGAGGCAAAAAATAGTGAAAAGCACTACAAGGATGAAGGACTTGCCGAGTGGGAGAAGGAACTTCTGGAGGTTGTAAAGACCGACGATGTACCTGTATTCCCGTTCTCTGATCCTCAGATCGGAAAGAACGGCTCACTCGGCGGCACCAAGGAACTGGTGGAGCGCGTCGAGGCTATCCGAGAGCAGGTAGGTGATAAGGTCTCCCGTATGCGGCCTGAGCACAGTGTGTTCATGGATGGTGGTGACATTATTGAGGGATTCGAGAATGTGGCCGCTCAGAGCCACACCAACGATTTGTCCCTCATGGACCAGATCGATCTTGCCGCAACAATTGAGTTTGACATGATCCGAACTCTGGCCGATAACAGCCCGAAGGTGAGCGTGATGGGCGTTCCGTCGAACCATGCGGCCTGGCGTCGAGGCAAGGACTATCTAGGTAAGCCTGGAGATGACTTTGGTCTATTCATTCTCAAGCAGGTAAAGAAGCAGTTCGAGATGTCGGACAATTACCGAGACCGGATCACGTTCTACTTCCCTGAGGAATGGGATAACTCACTGAACCTAGAAGTTAACGGGTACGGCCTAGGACTTGCACACGGCGATCAGGCCAACAATCCAGAGGGGGTCACGAAGTGGTGGGCCAACCAGGTCCACGGCAACCAGCCCATTGCCAAGTCTGACATCCTAGTTACCGGGCATTTCCATCATTTCCGTATGATGCCTTCAGGCGTCAACAGGTACGGCAAGAGCAAGTGGTGGCTCCAGGCTCCGACCCTGGATAACGGGTCTGACTGGTACCGAAACAAGTCAGGAGAGTCCTCGGATCCAGGACTGCTGACCTTCAACATCACTAAGGATAGAGGACTAGATATCGGATCAGTTGACATCCTGTCCGCAGACTGAAAGAAGCCCCGCACCTGAAAAGATGCGGGGCTTCTTTGTGCCTGAAATCAGACGAGGTCAGCAATCTCCTGGATCTGCTTAGGCACAATGCCTGTCTCCGGGTCAATCTCGATGACGGTGACACCCTTAAGGGACTTCAAAGCGGTCTTGTCGATCCTATAGTGGGCCGGGTCAACAGCAATAACTACAGAGTCACCCTCTGGGAAGTTGTCGGCAGAGACGTACTCCTGAACAGCCTTGACGAGGTTGAAGTCCTTTGCGGATGTATCCAGAGCCTCGCTCCTGGCTACGAGCAGACCGGATGCGCCTACAAGATCCTTGTCGTCGTCGGAGAGCAATACAACCTTGAGCCTGCCGAGGTACTTGTTGAGTTCTGTGACAACATCAAGATTCCAAATGTGCCCCCGAGCCTCTCGCCAGGCATATCCGTTGAGGCCGTCCTTGTCTGCGTTCTTCGCTAGTAGGGTCTCTACAGAGATGAGGTCGTGAAGGTCAGTTACTAGATGAATCATTGTGGTTCTCCTATGATCAAATGGTTAATTTTACGATTCCGGTAGACACTCGGGTAGCGCTTGCCGAAGAGGGGACGGTGACATCCAGTCTCTGTCCGGATGAGGTGTCCGTAAGGGGCAGGGATCCGGTAGGGCCAACCTTAAGCGACCCGGCGACTAGTCTGCCGCCAGGTCCTTGCTCCCCCTTGACGTACTTAATATTAATAGAGTCTACCACATCATTAGGCACCTGACTATCAATACTCAGCGAAGTGGTGCCAGAAGGTACTTTTACGGCAAATGGGACAGAACCATCGACCATAGATCCAGATGAGTCGAAAAGCACAGGCTTAAAGATGTACGCCCAGTCAACTCCGGCGTGCTGTGGGAGATCTGTAGGCATGAGGGAGACCGACAGGTTTCCGTTCACGAGTTTATAGGTCTTCATGTCCCTAACGTACGTCGTAGACCCACTTCCGAGCATCACAGGACCCTGGGAGATGTCAACAGACCCTGTGAATAGCGATCCGTCAAAGTGTCTCGGAGACCATGTTACTGTTCTATTAGCCATAGAAGAACTCCTGTCTGTTGGTTATTCCATATGCGCTAAGGTAGTAGTTGAGCCTTCCATCAACTACCCTATACACATCGGTCGGCACCACAGCGTATGTTCCCGTGCCCGGAGGGACATCAACAATGAATACGGTACCGTTGGAGTCATGGGCATTCCCACTGGTGTCGTACAAATCTATTGAAAACATGTACCTAGTGTTGTCGGAAAGAGTAGTAGACAGTCGTCCGTTGGTGACATAAACCGTCTTGCTGACGTTCTGGTGTGGGACAGTTGACCGTATGTATACGGAACCCGACATAGGCTCACCGCCCGTAGCATTGACAGTCCACGTGACGTTACGAAGAGCCATTTAAATTGTCCCCTAAGGTATATATACCTGGTTCAATCTCGATAAATCCGAAATCGCCGCCAGCGTCTGGCCCGCCAGGGTTATCAGGGTTTGTGGACGATGAGTCCTGGAGTTCCTTGATCTTGGAGTGAAGTCTACTAATCTCCACCTTCCAAACAGGGTCCGGGTGGGCGGCTTTAAGTGACCGCTTATCGACATGCTCCAGATCTGACCAGTCAATCGGTCCATCTACGTCCGGAACGCTGACGTAGTATTCCTGTACAGTCCCCCGAGCATATCCGGCTAGGTAGAATATAACTTTCCAGGCCCAACCCAGGGTAGGATCCAGATACACCTCTGCCGCACCCGAGACTAGATCAACAGAAAACGGCTCTGGTAGGACATGTTCTGATGAGGTCTTGAAGTACGGCGAGGTTGGGACGAAGGAGATGGTGCCCTTTGCCGGGATGGTCCCAGACTTGGCAGGCACCGTCTCATAAAATCGGACAAGGGGCATGTTGTCCTCCTGAGGGCTAGAGTAGTCTACCCTCAATTATAGCATAGATCAGAGCCCTGTAAACGAGCCAGGCGAATCCAGCGCTATTGGGACGAGAATGGATGTCATAGTCATGGACTCAGCCTCAGTGAGTCCTACAGCCAGTCCTGACTTGTAAATCACTGCCCCGACGTACGTAAGCGCCAGCAGTGTCTCTTGGGTATCATCTGAATCAAACATTTCACTCCTTGTCCTGAAAAGGCCACGACTTGTTGATGACGATTGTCGGGTCATTTTCCTTCTTCCTAAAGTACTGCTCAAGACTCAGGGCCGAATTCTTGTAGTCTAGGCACTGTACAGCCATAACTGTACCGAAGTCTGTGACCTCTAGCCCCGATTGCTCGATCTTTGCTACGTAGGCAGGAAGGATCTTCCTGGCCACATGGATAGTTGCTAGCACGTCAGCGGTAGCCTCGTGTGCATCCTCCAGGGAGTACCCGTTAAGGGACGCCACGACACTGAGCGTGCGCTTCCCCTTACGGAATCGGTTAAGAGACTTGTCCATCACCAGCGGATCTACCATGTAGAACTTACCCCACAGTTCCGGGTCAAACCGGATACCGTGGTGCTCAAACTGGTTGCGGATAAGGGTGATATCAAAGGATCCGTTGTAGGCTGTGAGAACGATTCCGTTAATAATGGTGTAGGTGAATGCGTCTGCAATCTCCTGTAGACAGGTCACGTAGTCACGTCCATGCTCTACTGCATACTCAGTAGTAATTCCGTGAACATCTGACGCCCCAGTTGGAATCTCGATCCCAGGATTCATAAGCCACTCACGGATCTTAGGCTCGGAGTTCTCAGATTCCTGGAGGATCATTGCGAAAGACACGATCTTTGTGTTCTCAACATCATACACATCGACTCCTGTAGTCTCAGAGTCGAATCCACACATAGGGACATCAAGATTCATTTGAGGAGGCCTCCTTTTCTAGGAT
>ERZ1031373.7-NODE-7-length-56231-cov-25.952044_pt1 | contig 56231 bp, 42 predicted proteins | sample MGYA00516733_ERZ1031373 | MGnify/ENA primary metagenome ERZ1031373 (study PRJEB33718, sample SAMN03159865) | human skin metagenome | collected 2014-02-25 | study: EMG produced TPA metagenomics assembly of the PRJNA266117 data set (Human skin bacterial metagenome and...
GCCATTCCCTAGGCGAGAGTCATTGAATGCGGGAATGCAAAAGGTCCCGACCAAATGGCCGGGACCTAATGCGGGATGGATCAGCGGGACATGGCGTCAGCATTCATGGATTCAATGCCTGCCATGCAGGTAGCCATCTCATCCTCGACATCGCAAATGTCAGCCTTGAATGCCTCCAGCCATTCATCGTAATAGTCCATCGAGAGTGAGCCTCGATCCATGTAATAGGCCGCGTGCAGGTAGGGAACTCGATACTTGTTCCCATCGCTGTCGATCCAAAAAGAGTCCTCGCCAACTGCATTCACATAGCGCAGACACATGGTCTCATTGCCATCATGGCAGTCGATTCTCGTCATGTCCTCGTTGTCCTGGACATTGTTGAAGTCCTCGACAATGCTCAATGAGTCATCGCTCATTGTCTCAATGCTCATGTCCTCGTTGCTCATGCTGTTGTTGCCCATGCTGAATGCGCCAATGGCGAGCATGATAGCGACGATGATGCGAGTGATGATGCTCATTGTGTTGTCCTCTCGGCGTGCCCGATACCGGGCCATTCTGTGGGACCGCGCCCCGCTGACTCCCCAATCATGGCACACACTCCGGGCCGGGAGCAAATCGGAGGCTATATCCGCGTGCGTACGCGCCCACGCGCGCCTACGCGCGAGGGATCGGCCACGTGCTGGGGGCCGCAATGCGCGCCGAGCGGGGCGGCTCGGCTTCCCCCGGAATGCTGGGACATATTCCACATTCATTCTGGGGATGAATTGAGTCTGGAATTAGACCATTCAGCGGGTACGGAATGGGTAAACGGACCTGGACGGAACCCATTAGGGGGGCACCGCCTATAGGGGGCCGGGGGCCAGAATACGGTGGCCATTCTCGAAAATTTAGGCCCCGGTAAAAAAATTTGCTGGGCAGGTCGTTTTAAAAATTTACGGTAAAAATAACCTTTCTCAAAAATGTGGTTGACACCCCCAACCATGCTATAATTGACCCATGACAACAATAGATCCCCCCGCATTCCTAGACCTCCCAGACCCATCCCCCCTAACCTACAACTGCTTCTCAGAGTTCGCGGAAGACTCCCCCGCACTCCACATCCAATTGAACTCGCCCACCCACACGATTCTTCAATTAGCGATACCGTATGATACACTTGGAGTAATGATGGCACTGAATGAGCACCCTGACCGGGAGTTCTATCGACTGCCCATCTTAGGAACACCGACCCCCCTCACCAACGCCGAGGCCCGAAAACTTGATAACGACACACTGACCACACTACACACCGCGATCCAAAGGACACTGGATGTCTACCAACTACTACATGGAATTTCCTGAGGAGTATCGACAACTCTACGTCGAATATGCCCATTCATCCCCGAAGCGCACTGAAATCTACTCCCACACCATTGCGCTTCTCATTGCTGGATGGTCTCCAGAATACATCCTCTCCCACTACAGCCGTGGCAGGGAGATCATCAGGAACTACAGAGACATCGATTACACCCAGTTTGACTTCCCCATCGTGCCGGAGCCGCACATCGACTCCCCCCACCTAGTCAAACTGCGCTCGATCCACCTAGGAACTGCCGCCGGAAACTCAGCATCAGCGAGGACCGCGAAGATTCGCCCCCTAAGTGGTCTCACTCAGGAACAGGTCAAGGAACTCTACGACATGTTCCAGCATTACCGCTCATTCCGCAGGTTCACTCCTAGGGATGAGTACGCAACATCTCCCAAGTGGGAAGCCTATACACCCCTTGCACAGCGCCTTCTGTTCTATTACTCACTAGGCGTCCCGCCATCACTGCTGTCCCAGTCCATGTCAGGACAGCCTCACCGGGATCCATTCCTCGCAATCAAACTACTGAAAGGTTACTACCAATGGCCTACTCCCTTTCTCTCTCGGAAGAGCCGAGATACCTTCTCCTTAACCTATTTCCCGCAGATATCGCATATGGAGCAAGATCTACTCCAGATGCTGAGCCCTTCGAGAGAGAATGTAGAGTCATTATCACAGACTCCACACTGTACGCCATTCGGGCCGGACTTGACGCTCCAGAAGCATTTATTCAGGCGGACATCCTACCTGAATCTTTTCAAGGCTCTCCCAAGGGAGGATATGATATTGAGACGACATCAGGTGAACACTTCTATATCACCCGCTCTTCCGGATGTGGATGCGGATCCTTCCTCCGAGGAGTCAACCCATTCCCCTACGCTCCCTACAACAGAAAGCACCCACTGAGATGACCACCACCGCCACAAACCTCCTCACCCTCACCCTAGCCACCCGCAGAGGCACTCGACTGGTCATGGAGGATAAGATTACCGAACCAATCCGTAATCTGATCTTCAAGCACGCCCCAAACCACCCTCTCGCCTACCTCATTACCTGTCCGTGGTGTACATCGATCTGGGTTGCCGCCGTCCTGGTCATCCTTCCCACGCTTTCCCCGAAGGTTGCCTCCCAGATTACCGCAATTCTAGCCCTGTCGGATGCTTCAACGACCCTTTCACAGGCCGCTGACACCTACCTCTGACCGAATTCCCCAAGGAGTCGCAATGAAACTCAACATTGACCCGGATACAGGCAAGTATCGCGCAGTTCCGGCCTCTACACCGAGGGCAATCACCGCTTCAGCCGTGAGAATCAACCTCAAGAACCCCCGAGAGGCCCAGGAATTCGCCAGAAGATCCTCAAGAAAGAACTCCTGGCAGTCTCAGGCATGGGATTACTACGATTACATCGGTGAAATCAAGTTTTCGGCCAATCTTATCGCCAATACGGTCGCAAAGATCAAGATTTTCCCCGCATATGCCGCCACTGACGACTCAATTCCATCCGCTGTGCGCCATTACCCGGAAATTAAGAAGTACGCCCCCATCATCGAGGAGGTTTTCTCCCTCCTGAACACTGGATTGTCCGGAGTTTCCGGATATCTACGCACTGCCGCACTGTCACAGTTCATTGCAGGCGAGCATTACCTCGTCAGGGAGCCCGGAAACCCACTTCACGGCACTCCAGAGAGGTTCACCGCCCGATCTACGGACGAAATCATCATGGAACCTTCTGCCGCCGCAGGGGGAACCCCTCAATTCTTCATCAAGCCTGCCCCGGAAACCCCAAAAACCGAGTATATCCCCATCGCAGAGGGTCAGTACATCTCCCGGATGTGGAGAAACCACCCTCGCTACGCCTCTGAGGCCGATTCTGCTATGCGCGGCATTCTTGATGACTGTGATGATCTGCTCACCTATGCCCGGGAGGGCAGAATTCTCTCACGTTCGCGTGCATCTGCCTCACTTCTCTATCTTCCTGATGAGTTGGACGACTCCGCCAACCCGGATGATCCTACCCTTGCCGACCCGGACGAAGAGCATCTAGACGACGGCTCGGACGATGCCCATGATCTAGTGGCTGAGCACATCGCTCAGGCCCTCAATGAGGCCGCATTCATGGATGAGCATGTGAACCACTACGCTCCGATCATCATTCGAGGTCCCGCCTCATTGGCTGACTCAATCAAGTTGATTGAGATGACCCGCCCAATGGACAATCTCCACGCCAAGATGGTTGAGGACAAGTTGGATCGGATCCTCAATGCCCTGGACATCCCCAAGGACCTTGCCAAGGGCCTGTCGGATCTTAAGTACAACTCCGGTGCACTCATTGAGGATTCACTCTACAACTCACACGTTGAGCCTCTCATCCTTCTCATTGTCGATCAACTCACCACCGGATTCCTCCGTCCAGCGCTTCTCGCCCAGGGTATCCCGGAAGAGGTTGTAGAGAGGGTTTTGGTGTGGTACAACCCCTCAGCCATCATGGCAAAGCCCACCAAGTCTCAGGCCGCTTCATTCGGATATGAAAACGACATCATCTCCGCGCAGGCCTGGAGGGATGCCAACGGATTCACCGAGGCCGATCAGCCTTCCCAGGCTGAGCAGGCCCGTAAGATGCTTCGTGATAAGTTGGCGCTGGACCCGGCCCTCGCCGCCACACTCCTTGAGACGCTCATGCCGGAAGTGATGAACGCATCCCGGCAGACCACGGCCACGGATCGTGACCCCAACGCCGTAACTGAGTTGTCTGATGCCCTGAATTCGGCGGAATCAGCCCCAACTCAGATCACGGAATCGGATGAGGCTATCCAGTTGACCTCTCAAGACCTCCAGGACATTCAGGATGCTGGAGGAATTGACCAGGCAACTCCAGGCCCAAGCCAGGATCAGCAGGCCCAGGGACTCATTGAGCCCTGATAAAAAAAGAAACCCCCGCCAAGTGCGGGGGTTTTCTTTTATCATCCTCACAACTGATAGACTGTCTCCTCTACACTAAGAAGAAGGTCGATCAGAGTTGCGGCATCCTTCATCTCCGATGCGTTGTCATCCCCATCCCACTCGGAGACGAACGTATCTAGGTCGGTTAGCATGTCATTAATCATGTCCAATGCTGTCTCACGGACATCTTCGCCCTCTTCTGGATGGTTTACTGCCTCAACCAGGGCGGAAATGCGGGGCTGGTAGTGCTTGATTACGTTCATGGGTTGGTCTCTCTGTGGGTCGGTGCTTGTACCCCTCCATCCTAGCACTGATTCACTCCCCGGACAAACTGTGTGGTACAATATAGATTGAATGATTATGCCGATAGATAGGATTCACCGTGACGTTCTTCCATAAGGGTATGACCACAGATCAGCGCCGCCGTAAGGTGGCCGAGCAGGCAAGAGATTCCCGTGGACAGTGGATCGAGGAAGGCAAGAATGCCTCCACCGTGATCAACGGTAAGCGGTATTCCGGCAAGGTTGTCGGCATTTACGACGGATACGCCTATCTCGTGCCTCCCAAGGAGAACCCCACCCACGAGCCAATGCCCTACAAGGTTCCGCTCAAGAAGGTGAAGATGACCAACTCCAAGGCCGTTCTACCGGACAAGGAGAAGGCTCGGAAGGCACGCGGAGCGGAGGCCCTCAAGGGTACCAAGTACGAGCAGATGTCGGATGCTGAGTACGCCGCTGAGATGGAGCGCCTGGACCGAGCATACGCTAAGAAGATTGAGGCCATGCTTGAGGGCAAGGCCACCGATGAGGAGCGTCAGGACCGTAAGGAGTACCAAGAGGCCATCAAGGAGGCCAAGGAGGCCGAGAAGCGCGGCGAGATTGAGCCTGCCCCTCGCACCGCACCTCAGCGCGAGCACTCAGAGCAGGCCAGGCAGGCTGCTAAGAGCGCCCTCTCCGACTACACCGCCAAGGTCAAGGAAGCCTACCAGGGATCCCGCAAGGACTTTACCGACATAGGCCATGCCTCATATCAGGATGCCAACGGCAACAAGTACTACGTCTCCCCTCGCAAGGAGGCCGAAGGCCCCGTCATGGTCGTGCGCGATGAGGACATGAAGGAACTCTTTAATGTCCCTGTCAATGAGTCCGACACCGATGACTCAATCGCCCAGAAGATCCTGGATGAATACGACTCCGAGATTGACGACAATGAAGATGATGCTGAACCGTCAACGGAGACTTCTCCAGACTCTGAGCCCGAGACCGCTCCAGAGAACGATTCTCCCACTACTCCCACTACTCCCGCAGATCCGCGCGAGGTCAAGGATGAGTCCTTCATTCCAATGTCCGGAAAGGATCTTAACTGGAAGGACTACAGCGAGGGTCTTGTAGATGATCTTGTCGCGTATCGGACCTCTGAATTTGATGTGGGCGATGTTAAGTACGACGTGGACATCAAGAAGGAAAAGGTTCCTGGAGAAAAGCCTCACTGGCTTCTATCAGTCTGGGCTAATGATGAGAGCCTACATACCGAGGATGATAATGAATTCCGTACCGAGCCTGCCGTCAAGAATGCGGCGGCTAAGGTAGTCAGAAATGACCTCCTAAAGCGTGCGATGGACGCGACAGAGAACACCGAGAATGATGGCGACGCAGGCAGTGACCAGGATAGGGACCAGACCGCTGAGGATGCCGAGGCTGAGCAGGATGCCTTGTTCCCCGAATCAGTACTGGACCCTGCCGAAACCCCTCAGGATAAGCCTAAGCGAGAGCGCGCCTCCCGACCGACAACCCCAGAAACCGCCGAGCAGGAGATGCTTCCCGGCTTCGATGACGGCGAAGATGTCCCAGAGCCCTCAGAGCCAGAGGCACCTGAGGCTCCCTCCGAGCCTAAGTCTGCTAACGACCTGATGGACGGAATCATCGAGGTTGAGAAGAACAATGTCGGTGGAAATGAAAACACCAAGTGGGACACCACTGCTGTCTACCGGGATGAGCAGACCGGCAAGGTCTACAACGGCGAGGCCAAGTACATCGGCAAGGGACAGTCCGGTGAGTACAAGAACAGCAACCACTACCGTGCAGTCATTCGTGATGAGGACGGTAACGTTGTCGCAGAGAAGTCCGGCGCTACCTCCGAGATTACCCGCATCATGCCTCGACTGGTTAACGAAGTTGCCACCAAGGACCGCGAGGATGCCGATAACAACGCTCCCGAGACCGAGCAGGAATCCGAGGACACTCAGACTGAGAACTCCCCTGAGGATGCCGCACAGGACTCCACAGAGGAGTATGAGGGCGCAGACCTTATGGAGATGGACCCAGAAACCGAGGGAATCTCCATCAATGAGGATAACCTCGCAACCGCCATTGAGCGTGCTCGTGAGGCTGGATACCAGGAACTTCTGGATCGTCTTACCGATATGGATCAGTTCGGAAACCGCCGCTCTGTTGCCCGAAACAAGTACGACCGTTTATCCCCGACCGAGGGTAAGTCACGCCTTACTGGACACAACCTACGGGCGTGGTGGGGCAGGAATGATCGTGAGGCTCAGGATGAGGCTATCAACAAGTTTGAGCGTCGCGCCGCTGGCGCACGTCAGGAGATTGATCGTCTCCTAAACTCTGATGAGTTCGTGCGTCTATCCGACCTAAACCGCGCCCAGGCAAAGCACCGTAGGGCCGTCCAGGATCTTAACACCGCCAAGCAACTGCGTGATCCTGACTGGATGGAGTTGGATCGTGGCCTGACAAAGACTGATCGCGCCGTACAGGCCTTCAAGGATAAGCGCGCCCAGGAGCGTCAGGATCGTCAGCGCCAGGCCGCAGAGCGCCGTAAGGGCAACCTAGGTGCCTACATGAAGTACTTCGACGGACTTGACAAGGACTCCCCAGAGCGTAAGGCCCTGGAGTACTACGTCAATAAGATGAATGAAATCATGAATCGCACCAATGGCGACCTTTCCGGCACTGCTACCGGACGGGTTCTGTCCAACTTTAGCAAGGCCATTCAGCGCCAGCGTGGGGAGGCACTTACTGCCAAGCCCAGCAACATGACTCAGGGCGACGCCAACCTCGCAATGAAGGGCCAGGATCGTACCAACGCTCCCGCCGAGAAGCGCCACGAGTCTCAGTACACCGGATCCCTGAAGGGCTCCGACCTGATCAAGTACCCAGGCACTGAGGACAGGTTCATCTCCGTAGGGGACGAACTACTCTACCACTACAAGGGATACCGAATTGTAGGCGAGGACGGGAAGATGCAGGACAACCACGTTCCTGTAGAGGTTGTCGGAGTCGGTGCTATCGGATCCGGCGACGTTCACGTTCTGCCTCTTGAGGGTCATCACTTCGTCAAGGAGCGCCTCAACTCTGACGGTCAGATCGAGGTCGTTGATATCCTGACCCGCGAAGACATCCTTGCCCGCGCCGGAGACAAGAACAAGAAGCCATACATCAAGGCCAACCCTGCCCGGCTCGTTGATCCCAACTCCTCCATGCCATTCATCAACCCCACAGTTGACAATGGTAAGGGGGCGAGGAACCAGTCCAATGACCGAGCCAACTGGCGCACCGCTGACGGCATTGCCCCCGAGAAGGGTATGCGTGTTCGCTACACTATGGAGAAGTTGCGGGACGGGGATGAGCCTATCGAGCAGGAAGGCATTCTCTTCAACGTCAACCACCAGAACGGAACGGCCACCATCGCAAAGATGGACAGGAACGGTAACCCCATTCTTGTTAACCCAGAAGGCAACTTCGTCCGTGACAACATTATCAAGGACAACCCCAGCCTTAAGTACGTGGTCACTTCCGAATACAGCGGACCCGCTCCCTCCAAGGAGGACGTGGAAAGTGGGAACCTACCGGACCTCCCGGATACCGTATTCCGTGACCCCAACGGTATGGTGACTGCTCGTAAGGGCGGCGAGACTGAGGCCGAGCGTCTCCGCTCCATTGAGTGGGGAACCCGCACAGAGCAGACCCCGGATGAGGAAGACCTTGTTGAGGATGTCAATCCCATCAGTAATAAGCCTGCCGCACCCGCAGAGAACATCACCCCCTCTGCCCTTGTTCCAGTGCCAAAGGATCCTACCCCTTCCGGAGATTCAGAAGCCCCATTCACCGCTAAGGTGGAGGAGGATTCTGAGGAGACCAAGGAGTCTGAGCCGACTGGTGCAGAAGAGGTACGGTCTGCTAAGGTGGAGCCTAAGGAAGAGTCCTCCGGCGAGGAAGAGACCCAGGAGCCGCGCTCCGCTAAGGTCCAGCCTAGGAAGAAGTCTCTTCGTGAGTCCAACCCGGCCGTGTTCGCGTTCTTCAACTACCTTCGGGAGAACTCAGAGGACTTGGCCGAATCTGCCGCTGTAGCCAACAGGATTAATCAGTTGGCCAAGGCGTCAAAGTCTGACCGCGCAATGGCCGGACTCGTTGTCCGTCCACGCAAGGCGAGCCAGTTCTCCGAGAATGCAGAGTTCTTTACCAATGATCCGGCCCGACTGGCTAAGGTGCTGGACTACTACTCTGCTATTGCCCAGAGGAACAACATGCCAGTGCCTAAGGGTGTTTCCGCTCTACGGAAGGATCTTGACGAGTTCAACAACAGAATGTCTGACTCCGCTAAGGTAGATGCCCGTAGAGGAGTTGCTCAGTCGCTATTGGCTGATCTACAGCGCAGAAACTACATCGACATTGTTGACAATGGCGAGGTGCAGGTTCTCAAGTTGGATGAGGCTAACAACCACATCAAGGAGACTGTTTCCAAGATCAGCGCGGACATCAAGGAACTTCGTAAGCATCCGAACGCTACTCGTGAAATGCGTGAAGCCATCTTCTCCCGCATTGAAGGCGTTCAGGATGTGGAGAAGGCTCTCAATGACATTGTTAAGGAGAAGGCAGTCAAGGATGGCGAGGATGAGGATGATGTCACCACCATCCAGGAACACCTCTACGTTGACCTAGAAGACGACGCCTGATAGACTGTACTCTACCACCAGAAAGGGGCTTCATGGAAAGGCTCAGTATAGAAATCCCGGATACACGGGAGACATACGCTCTATTTAGCAAGACAGGATACTTCCAGTACATTGTCTCCTACGTACCCTCCTATTCGGGGGACGGCGAGGAAATGATGTTCGACCCAGATACCTTCATGTTCGGTGAGCCAACAGAGTTTGGCTCACTGGAAATGAGTGAGGCCTACGTGGACTTCCACAAGGTAAAGCAGGAACTGGTTCATGAGTTTGTGGCTCTCATCGGCTACACAATGGGACTCTCCAGGTACACTCAGGAACCCTACCACATCTCGGAGTTGGAGGCGTTTATTGATCACGTCTACGACGAGAACAGCCCATATTACCCGACAGACGATACTACCGATGAGGAGGACACCGAATGAGTACATCCTCACTCAAGGCTATTCTAGGCGCTGGGGGCATGAGCCGTCTCCAGCGCCGCCAGAAGGCTCTCAGACAGCCACGAGACTATATGGGTCGGTGGGTTGGCGCTGGCGCGAATGTGAAGTGGAAGTCTAGCGCAAACGGCCACGCTTCATCCAAACTCATGTCCGGTCAGGTCGTGGCTATTAAGGACGGTAAGGCCGTTGTCCGGGCGAAGAACCCTGACGGAACCTACTCCAGCGAGACCCACCACCTTAACCCATCAAGCCTAGGCGTTGTCCATTCAAAGGCACGTCTACCGATGGATAAGACCGTCCCGGAGCATGAAGACCCCGACAATGATCCGACTGCATGGGCTAAGAAGAATGCAGAGACGATACGGAACACCCCTGGCGGCGTCCGAGTTAAGATGGCTAATGGATACCAGATGGAGGCCGGTCCAGGAAAGCCTCGTGACGGTGACGGTGACGGTGACGGAGATGGTCTTGTTGGTGAGGCTGAGAAGCGGGATGATGAGGATGATCCTGAGTCCAAGAATAAGATCAAGGTCTCCTCAGGAAACCCCCTTATCTACCAACTCTACGCCCAGAGCGGTCGATCCCTTGGCATCTTTGATGAGGAGGCCACTGACGATTTGACCGACATTGTTGAAACGGACTCCGACCTCATCGAGAATGGGGAGGCCATCGAACTCCCCGGATACTCGGAGGGCGCAGAGGTTCCCGCACCGGCTCCGGCTCCAGGACCAATGGTCTCCTCTGGTGTCTACTCTGTTCCTGTAGCCGTGCGTCAGGAGATTGATGAGGCTCTCGTACTCTCTGTCTTCAATCGTGATGAGCGGCCCACAGCAGAGAAGTTCTGCTCTGGGGATCAGGTCACTCTTGAGGAGATTTCTTGGCTCAGGGATCGACTAGACGCTCTTGAGGTCTCTGCACGACAGGCCGATAGGTGGTCCAAGAAGATCATTTCCAAGAAGCCTATTCGACACAGTTTCGATCCTGAGCGGTACGCATACTTTGTCACCTCCAATGAGCCCGGAACTGAGTTCACTGGAATGGTCGCCGTAGACATTGCCTCAGGCGATGTTTATGAGTGGAGTGCGGATACGTTCTTTGGTCCGGTCGGTAACATTGAAAGTTATGAGGTCGGATACGCTGAACAGATTGATTCTGAGTCAGCCAATGAAGTGGCCTACCGTCTTCTGGAAGAGCCGATCTTCACGCCGTCTGAACTCTACCCACACGAGGCTAACATGTTCTCTCAGGCATCTTCTATGCTTGACTACGACATGCTTGACACGTTCTCAACATACACTGCCCAGGAGCGTTCAGCAGACGCAACCTCCCAGGCTCGGGTAGGCGGGAAGTTCACTCCGGTCAACTTCACAGCCCCTACCGTAGAGGGAGAGACTATCAAGGAATCTGCCCCCGAGGTAGCCAACTCTGCCGGGGATGGTACCCACTACTTTGCCATTGTTGATGATGTTGACGAGACTCTTGTGATGGACATTGTTGCCATCACTTCCGCCAGCGGCAAGGCTGTCGTTTTTGCTAGATCTGGTGGTCAGTGGATGCCGGACTCTGACCTTCAAATTAAGTTGGAGTCTGCTGTTCCTCCTCCAGTAGTTAGCCTCAAGGATGAAGAAACAATCAAGCAGGTTCTCAAGCAGATTGATGAATACGATAGCGCAAAGAAGGGCAGGAAGGTTGAGGACGCAATCGCCGCATCCGGGTACTCCCTACCTGATGGCCGTGCTCGGATCATGAATAGGGAGGACCTTGAACGCAGAATCGAGCAGTTTGCAGGAGAAGATGATCTGGATGTTATTCAGCACATTGTTCGCCGCGCAACAGCCCTCAATGCTCGTGACATTGTTCCTCAGGACATGATCGCGTTCTCCACTCTCCGACAGGATCCCTCCCTGATTGGTCCGTACGGCGAGGTTCTGGTAGCCGCCTCCGGCGCGCCTGAGTCCTCTCCGCTGGAGGCCTTGCAGAAGTACTGGCTGTTCGGTCCTCATGCGGCAGACATCCGCTGGGGGACCCCAGGAGATGTTGATCGGGCAGTTCCGTACCTAAATAAGTACGTTGGCCCAGACCGAGCAGAGGCATTTGCCGTCAGTTTGAGCGGTCTTTCACTCTAACAGACCCTCTCCCGCGTGGCCCCGTCAGAAGTTGTTCTGGCGGGGTCTTCGTGTTAGACTGGACCCCTACGGAAGGAGACAGATGCCTCTAAGAGACGACACTCAGTTGCGGCTGATTCAGTCGATCCAAGATGTGCGAGACATGGTGAAGTGGTTTGAGGTCCTTGAAACGAACGTTCTTGGTCTAGACACAGAGACCTCCGGGCTAAAGATCTACCAGCCCGACTTCAAACTTAGAATGATTCAGATTGGCGACGACCACAACGGCTGGGCCGTACCTTTCCACAACTGGGGAGGGTCTGTTCTCGAACTCATGCGAGAGTGGGACGCCAAGAATGGTCAGTGGACTCTTCACAACATTGCCTATGACTGGAAGGTTCTCAAGGTCATGGCTGAGTACGAAATCCCCTGGAGGAACGCTCACGACACTATGATCATGTCCCGCATCCTCTATCCGGCTGAGCGTGCCGGACTTAAGGACGTGACGGACAAGTACATCGATCCACGTGCTTCTATGGGCGAGAAGGCCCTTACTGAGGCGTTCAAGAATAACGGGTGGACGTGGGATACTATCCCTATCGATCAGAAGGACTATGCCTTCTACTCTGCGCTGGATCCTGTGTTGGCTCGTGCCATTTTCGATGTGTTCTACCCACAGGTAATGCAAACTCCTGGTGTGTATGACCTAGAGATGAGCGCTCTGCGTGTTCTTGTCGGCGCTGAGGATCGAGGTATGCGGATTGATCTAGACTACGCCAAGCGGAAGTCTGAGGAACTCTCTAATACCGTCCTGTCAAAGGAGAAGTACGCCGAGGAGCACTGGGGAATCAACATCAACTCCAACCCTCAGTTGCTTACTAAGTTTACTGAGATGGGGGCCAAATTCAGCGTCTTCACTCCTAAGGGGGATCCTTCCGTAAACAAGGTCCAGTTGGATCGGTTTATGCAGTCCTCCAATGAGGAAGTGGCCGAACTGGCTAAGTTCGTGGTGGATACCCGTAGCCTTGCTAAGATGAACTCCTCATACTTCATGAACTTCATTTCAATGGAGCAGGATGGTGTACTCCACCCAAACATCAACACAATGGCCGCGCGAACTGGACGTATGTCGGTGACGGATCCGGCACTACAGACGCTCCACTCGTCTGATTCTGTCATTCGTAACACATTCCTTCCGAGAAATGACGGCGAAGTCCTGGTATCGTGCGACTATTCCCAGGTTGAGGCCCGACTTTTGGCTCACCTGTCCGGTGATGCCAACCTTATTCGTGCATTCAAGGAGGCTGACTCCACTGGAGGCGACTTCTTTGTTGAGGTCGGAAAACTGGTGTACTCAGATCCGCACTTCAAGAAGTCTGATCCGCGCCGAAAACTGATGAAGGGTCTGATCTACGGCTCATCCTACGGTGCAGGTATCGACAAGATGGCCCAGACTGCTGGGGTTCCTAAGGCAGAGATGGAGGTCGCCGCAAACCACCTATTTACTGCATTCCCCGGCATCAAGTCCTACATGGCAGAACTTGAGAAGCGAGGAGAGCAGACAGAGAAGGAGACGGGGGTTGGGTACGTAGAACTGGCCTCAGGGCGCAAACTAGTGGCTGATGAGGGCAAGATGTATACCCTTACCAACTACTCCATCCAGGGTCTTGCCGCTGAGTTGCTGAAGATTGCCTTCATGCGTATCGAAATGGCCGGTCTGAGTGAGTACGTCCAGATTCCAGTGCACGACGAAATCATCTTCTCCCTGCCTGAGGACAACTACGAAGAGAGATTCTTCCCTCTCATTCAGGAATGTATGTCGTTTACTGACGGTGAGTTTGCTGTAGACCTTCTCGCCATCCCCGAGAGGATCGGATACCGCTGGGGAGAGGGTTACGACAAGATCCCCGACAAGTTCTTCGACCTTCTGGCCGAAGGGGAGCGTGATGGGGACGACACTACAGCCCTAGACCGTGGGGAAGATAACCCAATGTGCCTAAATACCGCCGATGGGGTCCGACATAAGGGGTTCAATGACCTCGATGGTGCCTGGCTGGAGGCTAATTACTACGTCAACTACCGTGGAGTAGACGTGTTTGTTCAGTATGACACTGAGGAGTGGCAGGAGGGGCTTTATGAGTCCCATATGGGGCAAACGAAGCGGCTACTTGGTCACGGAGTAGTCGTTAGGGTCCGGGAATCCTCCAATTCCGACCTACAGAAGGCACTTCTTCCCGTATCCGACGACAATCTGCTCCAGGTTGTCGCTCGACGGGGCAATAAGGAGGACTATATCAAGGTCTCAAAGACCATTAGAGATTATCTAGACGCAAAGGCGGACGAAAATGACGACTAAGTACCTGATTGCAGTAGATCCAGGCCTAATGACAGGCGTAATGGAGTTCAAGATCACGGATGAAGGCACCACCATGAGTGCCTCGCATGAACTTGGGTTCGATGACTTCATGGACTACCTGGTTTCCCTGGACAAAATCGTTGGAGATATGGAAGATCCTAAGGATCTTACCGTAGTTTGCGAAGATTTCATCGTCACAATGGAGACCGCAAAGAAGATGACTGCCCAGATGTGGTCCCTCCATCTCATCGGAGCGCTGAAATATCTCTCCCACAAGCACGGATTCAGCCTTGCATTGCAGAAGCCTGCTCAGCGCATGTCGATTTCCCATGATCAACTTAAGGGAATTGGGTGGTGGCACGTTGGTGGGGCCGGACATGCCAACCAGGCGGCACGTCACGCGGTGGTTTACATGCTTGATGTTCTCAAGGACAAGATCCTTGCCCGTAAGATCCTCGCCCTTTGACATATCGACCCCAAAGTAGTAAGATGTATCAGACGAGAAAGGCACATAATTGACAATTTATGCAGAAGTAGCACCAGATGATCCGACAAAGATTCAGATTCTAGAGGAGAATATCCCATATCGGTACACCGATGTGATGAAGACCATTCCCACAGCCTACTACAAGAAGCCTAGGTGGCTCCTCAACAAGGGGTGGCTGACGGCCAACGCGCTCACCAATGAGTTCGGCAACCTCCTCACCGTCTCTGATGAACTCCGCCAGTGGATGAGTGAGTACTTCTCCAACGTCATCTCGCCTGCCTATGCCATGCGGGACCAGATTAAGGCTGATGAGGTCTACGAGGGTATGTACCCTCACCAGAATGCCGATGTCCAGTTCCTGTCCACCGTACGTCGTGGCATCTTGGCCAACGGTATGGGCTCCGGGAAGAGCCGTTCCGCCCTCTACACACTGAGGTACATGCGGGATCGAGGGGAAGAGGTCTTCCCGACCCTCATTGTTGCCCCGTCCTCCACGAAGTACTCATGGAAGCGCGAGGCTGAGGCCGCAATTCCTGGGGTCAAGGCTATGGTGATTGATGGGACTGCGGCTAAGAGAAAGAAGCAGTTCAAGGAGTTCATGGAAGACGATATGGATATCGTCATCATGAACTGGGAGTCAGTGAAGAATCACTCTAGACTTAAGGCATACGGATCTATTGCCCTTGCACGATGCCCTGAGCACGGAGGGTTGGATCCAAAGATCACTGCCACCAAGTGTGAGGTCCACGATAGAGAACTTCAGGCAATCAACTTTAAGTCTGCTGTTGGCGACGAGATTCACCGAATCACCGACCCCAAGACTAAGGTGGCCCGAGCGTTCAAGTATGCTACCCAGGAAGCGGGCATCAAGTTCGCCATGTCTGGTACACCCATTCTGAGTGCTCCAGAGGATCTGTTCTCCTGCCTTAACTGGCTGGACCCAAAGGAATTCCCGTCCCGCACTAAGTTCATTGACCGATACTTCAATGTAGTGTCTAACGCTTTCGGCGGCACTACGGTCCTCGGCATTAAGCCGTCAATGGAGAAGGAGTTCTTCCTCGGCATTGATCCAATCCTTCGGCGTATGCCTAAGGAAGTCATTCTGCCGTTCCTGCCTCCAGTGGTTCGTGAGACCCGGCATGTGGAGATGACTCCCAAGCAAAAGAAGGCGTACAACGAACTCAAGGAGAAGGCTATTACCCTCATCAATGATGAGGACATTCTCCGTACCGCCACACCACTGACGCAGATGATGCGGCTGTTGCAGTTCGCCTCAGCCTATGGCACAATCGAGGAGCGTCCTGTCTACAGCACCTCCTCCGATACACTTGAGCCTGTAGGCACTGAGGAGTATCTCAAGTTGTCGGAGCCGTCGTCTAAACTTGATGCCTTCATGGAGGATCTGCCAGACTTCGGAGACTCGTCTCTTGTTGTTTTCGCGTCCTCCAAACAGTTGCTATATCTGCTGGCGGCTCGTCTTGACAAGAAGGGCATTCAGTATGGCATGATCACCGGCGATCAGGACAACCTTGAGCGCCAGAAGTATATGGACGCTTTCCAGGCAGGATCGATCAAACTCATTCTAGTCAGCATCTCTGCTGGCGGTACGGGTATAACGTTAACTAGAGCCGACACGATGGTGTACCTACAGCGGTCGTGGTCTATGGTCGATAACCTACAGAGTGAGGGACGAGCCCATCGTATTGGGTCCGAGATTCACGACCACATCAACATCATTGACTACGTGACTGAGGATACGGTTGAAAACCTGGTATTCAATGCGATTGAGCGCAAGACTACTAACCTTGAGTACATCCTCAGGGATCAGGACACCATTCGCAGGGCTTTCGAGTCTGATACCTCAGTACTAGACGTGGCTCCCGCCTCTGACATGTGATCCTGGGGTTGACACCTTGGGGCTCATCCTATAGACTATACCCATACAAAGAAAGGCACCATGAAACTTCGTGACGATATGACTGTAATCCTTGATGATTACATGGGCGACCAGGATATGATTGTCCGTGCGGCTAAGATTTCTACTAAGGGGTCTGACGTACAGAACCTAGAGAATACTGACCCCGGACGGTTTATCCGGTGGCTCATTCGTGAGGAGCACGGCTCCCCGTTTGAGCATGTGGTATTCTCATTCTACCTTGAGGTCCCGATCTTTGTCTCTCGACAGATCGTAAAGTACCGACACTCATCGATCAATGAGCATTCAGGACGATACTCCGAGTTCCGAATGGAGGCGTGGGTTCCAGAGCCTTCCCGCAAACTCCAGCAGGTAGGAAAGACTGGAGAGTACGAATTTACAGATCTTGACGGGGAACTCGTTGAGGCGGGCATGGATATCCTCATGGACCAGTACCGTCGTGCAGAGGAGGCGTATGATAATCTCCTCAAGCTCGGATGGGCCAAGGAAGCCGCCCGCGCGGTCATTCCCACTGGTGCATACTCCCGGATGTATGTTACGATGAATCTCCGCAGTTGGCTTCACTTCTGTGCTCAGCGTGCCACCGAGGCTCCGTCTCATGGTCAGCATGAGATTGCACAGGTGGCCGACCGGATTCTAGAGATTCTAGAGGAGCACGTACCTGACGTGGTCGCTCAGTTCAAGGAGGGTGGGTATGTCAGCATTTGAGAATATCGAACCTGTCCTAGGTCGAAATGCAGAACTGGTAAGAATCTCCAACTCGGAGGTTCAGACCTTTAAGCAATGCAAGCGAAAGTGGATGCTAGGCAACTACTATGGCCTGGCCCAGAAGGATAAGCCGTTTGATGGAGCGCTACCTCTTGGTGTGCGTATCCATGAGGCTCTTGATGGGTACTACACTGATGGTCGAAATGAGCCGCCAGTGGACAAGTATACTCGTCTACAGAATGCCGACAATCAGCGGTTCATCCAGTCCCCTGATGCCCAGGATAAGGCCAAGGTTGACAAGTTCAACAAGGAATCTGAACTAGGCAGAATCATGATGGAAGGCTACACTGAGTGGCTTGAGGAATCCAGCGCGGATGCCGACATCGAATTCATCATGCAGGAGGAGGCTCTACACTACCGTCCAGAGGAATTTGGTGGTAGAGTAGAGGTCATCGGAAAAATTGACGCACTGGTTCGCAGAGTGTACGATGGCTTCCTGGCAGTACTTGACTTCAAGACTGCCGCAACGTTTAATGACTATCGCAAGGCCGCGCACCACTCAGAGCAGATGCCAACCTACATCAATCTCAAGATGAAGTCTGACCCAGACAGCCCTAAGATTGACGGGGCACGGTATCGGCTACTGAAAAAGGTAAAGCGATCAGCAACTGCAAAGCCTCCATTTTATGAGGACCAGGACGTACGATTCAATCGTACGGCCCTGGAATCTCACTGGAAGCGGCTCCTAGGTACGATTAGGGAGATGCTGGAGTTGCGTGATAGACTGGACGCAGGCGAGGACCACCAGTTCTACGCCTACCCAACACAGAAGATGGGGTGGGAATGCACTTCTTGCCCGTTCTTCAACGGGTGCTTCATGCTGGATGATGGATCTGACGCAGAAGGATTCTTCACAGACAACTACATCCAGGTTGACCCCAATGACAGATACAATGAGAATGTTGAAAGCGAGACAGACTAATGGCAGAAGATTCCCTATCAGTTGTTGCCTACGGCCCAGCGGGCTCAGGTAAGACAACCCTAGGCCTGACCGGCCCCTCCCCGACCATCATGTTCGACGTGGAGACTGCAAGCCGCTTCATTCCTCGATCACGTCGTGTCTACTGGAATCCGTCAAAGGGTGAGGCACTTCCCGACATCTCCAACGTCCAGGACGCCGTTGTGGTAGTCCGCGTGAAGAAGTGGGATGACGTAGAGGCCGCAATGCGGGTCATTCGTAGCCACAACCATCCGTTCCGTACTCTGATGTTCGACTCCATCTCTGAGGTTATTGATAAGGCCAAGAAGGAGATTTCCGAGGGTCAGTTTAAGATCCAGGAGTGGGGCGAACTTGGCCGAGTGATGGGAGACCTCCTACGAGAACTCCGAGACATCACTGCTGATCCCGATTCTCCTATCGAGATGTGCTACATGATCACTATGGACAGGGTCACTCCGGGCGACCCGGACAAGGGCATTCCCGCCCAACACAACCCTCTCCTTGAGGGTTCTGCCAAGAATATTGTGTCCTACCTCTACGATCTGGTAGCCTTTGTAGAGTTCGAGGACCAGCCGTCTGACCCCAACAACGCCTTCTCACCAAAGGTGACTGTTCAGACGTTCTACACCGGAAAGTCTCGACCCGGCGTCACGGCTAAGTCCCGTGTGCCTGGCCTTCCCGAGGTTATTAACTCTCTGACCCTTAAGGGGCTTCTCCGGGGGGTATTTGGCTCCGAGCCTGAGCCCGCTGACGCACCTGCTCCAGCCCCAGCGGCTGAGCCAGTGGCAGAGAAGAAGACCCCGGCTAAGAAGTCTGCACCATCAGGTGTGCCTTCTCTGCCGGAAGACTGATAACATATCCGACAAACACAGCAACAGATCACAGAAATAGAACAAAGGAAACAAGAAAATGCCAGAAACCAACTTCTCCTGGGCCGATCAGATCGAGAACGCAAAGAAGGCCGGTGAGGGCTTCACTCCCCTTGAGCCGGGCACCTACAACTTTGAGGTGACTGAGGCTACCTCAAAGACCTTTGAGAACTCCGGTGATACCGTTCTCAGTTACAAGGCCAAGGTTCTTGACGGTCCCCGCGCGAACCACACCCAGTTCGACAACCTGGATCCATTCGCTCCGGCGGACAAGGCCTTCAAGATTAAGTTGTTCCTCGACTTCTTCTCCGCTGTTGGTCTCAACCCGGAGACCCTGATTCAGTCGAACCCGACCCTTGATCAGATTGCTCAGGCTGTGAATGGTCGAAAGTTCACTGCCGATGTCATCTACTCCAAGAAGAAGGACCGGAACGGCAACCCGTACATCAACCTAGGCAACTACCGTCCGCTCGGTGCCCCAGGGCCTTCCGGCAACGGCGGCGGTCAGGCTCAGCCTCAGGCTCAGCCTCAGGCTCAGGCTCAGCCTGCCGCTACCGGGTTCGGAGACCCTGCTCCCGCCCCCGCCGCCCAGAACTTCGGCGGTCAGCCTGCCGCAACACCGTCCTTCGGTGATCAGGCCGCTAACCAGGGGGGCACCGCCCCACAGGATCCCTGGTCCGCTCTCTGATATCAATTCAGTAGGTAGATGAGTAGGGGGAGGGAGATTCACCTCCCTCCCCCTTCTTTCTTTCGTTCTTTAGGAAGCATATGACTAACAATCCGCAGTTCGACGCAGTAGCAGAATTCAATACAAAATTCCGCCACGCCGTAAGGGACACTCCATCTCTCGATCATGATGATCTAGACCTACGACTCAATATCTTTCTTGAGGAGGTTGATGAGATTGTTGAGGCCATCTATACGTACAGGAATGGTGGTCTCTCGCATGATGAGGCCCTCGTGGAGGTCCTTGACGGGATGGCCGACACTCTGGTAACCCTCTACGGTCTGGCTCAGGCCACAGGTCTTCCCGTAACAGAGGCTTTCGACATTGTTCATCAGTCGAACATGTCTAAACTAGGCCCGGACGGCAATCCCGTCTACTACACCGATGGCCCTAAGAAGGGCAAGGTTGCTAAGGGTCCTAACTACTGGGCTCCAACTGACCGCCTTCGTGAACTAGTCAGGTCTAGGATGTCAGATGATTGATATGGGGGACTTCAGGAACAAGATGACTATTGCGGGGGTTGAGACTGATTCTGACCTCTACAATGCTCTCTCGGAGGCAATGGTTGTCCTATCTGCCTGGAATCTGTCTGAGCCAGATCTTAAGTTTGGCCTGTCCCTCATTTCTGAATATGGGCTGAAGCAACTAGACAAACTCCCTCTTATCCCTGAGGATGCCTGGGTTCCGTTCGACTACGGCAATGTTAGGCCAGGGGAGTTCGTTAAGGTTGGTCCTAATGCGTACGACTCCGATACCGGATCAGCGCACAACAACCGCCTGGGAGTCGTCATAGAAGTGTCTGGCCACCGAGCCACTGTTCGGTATATCACAGAAAAGGTGCACACCAACATGAGGCACCCGATTAGTCGGTTGCTCAGTCTGAAATATGTGCTAAAATCTAAGTTCAATCCAACACCGTAAGGGGTTTCCATGATCACTGTTTATTCAAAGCCTGGCTGTGTCCAATGCAACGCGACCTATCGTCATCTTGAGTCCAACGGCCTTTCCGAGGGGGAAGGATATGAGAAGGTCAACCTACTAGATCACCCCGATATGGTGGATACCTTCAAGGACAATAACCTTCTACAGGCTCCTATCGTAGTCGTTGACGGAGACCTGTCTACCGCATTTTGTGGATTCCTGCCCGACCGGCTGGATGATGCCATCTCTGCCGCTAAGTGATAGTCTACTACAGCGGCCCGACCGAGTTTACTCATAAGTTCGTGGGTAAACTCGGTCTTCCGTCTCTACGGATTCCGCACAGCATCAAAGAGGCCTCCGTCCTTGAAGTATCTGAGAGGTACGTCCTGTTCTGCCCTACGTATGAGCGGAGGATTGTTCGGGGGAAGAACGCTGGAAAGATGACATACATCCCCAGACAGGTCGGAGCGTTTCTATCCAATGCAGATAATCGGTCAAGAATGGATGGGGTAGTTGGCTTTGGAAACATGAATTTTAACCTAGACTACGCACGAGCCGCCGATGACATAAGTGCCAGGACTGGCGTCCCGATCATCGGTAGGGTAGAATTGTCGGGCAACGAAGAAGATGTACGAACCTACAAAGAAGGACTGATTAGATTTTGGCAAACCACGTAATCACCAATGAGGCACCACAGGAACTAAATGCCCAACTCAACCTCTGGTCATATGACGAGAACGGCAACAAGTTCATCAACTTTTACGCCGATACTGAGGCGGCTAGGCAGTACTTCCTTCAGGAGGTTAATTCCAGCACTCGATTCTTCTACTCCCTGAAGGAGAAACTAGAATTCCTGTTTGCCAATCTCTACTACGAGCCTGAGGTCTGGACCCAGTACGGCATTACTCTTGCCGATGACGGGTCCATCGTTGAGGACGATAAGTTTGAGAGAGTTAAGGATCTTTACCGACTTGTCTACGCCTACAAGCATCGGTTCAAGACCTACATGGGCGCTCTCAAGTTCAATAAGCAATACGCACTGAAGTCCTTCGATGGCAAGAGTTACCTGGAGCGCTACGAGGATCGCGTAGTAGCCACCGCACTGCTCCTGGCTCGGGGCGACATGGATCTGGCCGTAGACGTTGCTCGTAGCATCATGGAGGGCCGTTTCCAGCCCGCCACGCCTACGTTCGGCAACGCTGGCAAGGCTCAGCGCGGGGAGTTGGTGTCGTGCTTCGAGGGGCACACCCCCATCCTCACTGAGAACGGTATCCGGGCCATCAAGGATATTAGGGTGGGCGAGCGTGTTAGGACGCAGAATGGGCAGTACAACGCGGTTCTCAATGTCGATGAGAGAATTGAGACTGATGGATTTATTACAATCACAATTGACCATGATAATAACAAGACGCTAGAATGCACCCCAGAGCATCCTGTCTTCGTCTACACCGGAGCCGATAATGATGGGTACAAGTCGGTTCACACAGACAATCTACCTCCACATGATACTAAATTTGTTTGGATGAAGGCTAAGGACATTAAGCCTATGGACCAAGTATGTGTACTACGTGAGGATGGTCATGGGTATGATATGTGTGATGTCATCGACACTACATTCACTCGCCGGTCTGCAACTGTCTACAATCTTCATGTGGCTAATGATCCGACGTACATCGCTTCCGGAATTCTCGTCCATAACTGCTTCCTGTCCCTGGTCAACGACGACATGGAGTCCATCTCCAAGTCGGTGTCCACCGCCCTACAACTCTCCAAGCGTGGCGGAGGCGTAGCCCTCAATCTATCCGACATCCGGGAGTCTGGCGCACCTATCAAGAACATCGAGGGCCAGTCTTCTGGTGTAGTCCCTGTAATGAAGATTCTTGAGGACTCTTTCTCCTATGCCGACCAGTTGGGTCAGCGGAAGGGATCTGGCGCGGTGTACCTGTCTGTACATCACCCAGACATCGAGAAGTTCCTGGACACCAAGCGCGAGAACGCGGACGAGAAGATCCGAATCAAGACTCTTTCTCTTGGTGTAGTCATTACCGATGCGATGATGACTGCGGCCCGCAAGGGCGAGGATCTTTATCTGTTCAGCCCCTACTCCATTATGCGGGAGTATGGTAAGCCGCTGAGCCAGATTTCAATCTCCGATCACTATGAGGAGATGATCAACAACCCCAAGATCCGGAAGAGCAAGGTAAGTGCTCGTAAACTGCTTCAGCGAATTGCTGAGATTCAGTTTGAGTCGGGCTACCCGTACGTCATGTTCGAGGATACGGTAAACCGGGCCAACGCCATTGACGGTCGGGTATCATTCTCAAATCTTTGCAGTGAAATTCTCCAGGTATCTGAGCCTGCCACATTCAATGACCGTGGTGAGTACGACTACGAAGGTCGGGACATCTCCTGCAACCTGGGGTCAATGAACATCGATAACGTGATGAGGTCGGGCCAACTTGAGTACACAGTGGATACTGCAATCCGCGCGCTTACCTCCGTATCTGACCTCTCAGACCTGAGGATTGTTCCGCCTATCCGTCGCGGCAACGAACTGTCTCACGCTGTGGGCCTGGGTCAGATGTCCCTGGCTTCGTACTTCCTACGGATGGGATGGCAGTATGGGTCGCCCATCTCGGTAGAGTTTACCAACGCCTACTTCATGGCCGTTTCGTATTACGCCTACAAGACATCAAACATGATCGCTATGGAGCGGGGGGAGACGTTCTACGAGTTTGAGAAGTCCAAGTACGCCGACCCGGCATACCTGACGCAGAAGTACTCCGATCCAGCCAATATCGAGTTCTCTGACGAGATTCGTAGCCTGTTCCGGGAGTCCGGCATTGACCTGCCGTCTTCGGATGATTGGACCGTACTGGCGGAATCAATTGCTGAGCACGGTCTGTACAACGCCTACCTACAGGCCGTACCCCCGACTGGATCTATCTCCTACATCAACAACGCATCGGCCTCTATTCACCCGTTCACGGATGCCGTAGAGACTCGTAAGGAGGGGATGACGGGCCGAGTGTACTACCCACAGCCCAATGTCACCTCAGAGAACTTCCATCTTGCGGAGAATGCTTACGATGTAGGTTACAAGAAACTGATTGATGTCTATGCCGAGGCTACTAAGCATGTGGACCAGGGACTGTCTCTGACTCTGTTCTTCCGGGACACCGCGACAACTGCGGACATCAACAAGGCGCAACTCTACGCATACAAGAAGGGGATCAAGACTCTCTACTACGTTCGACTAGCAAAGAGCACCCTATCTGGGACTGAGTTCTCGGAGTGCGTTTCATGCGCCCTCTGATCTAAATTACCCAGCAAAAACAATCACCCCCTGCCTTCCCGGCAGGGGGTGATTTCGTTTGTGGTATAATTTCTATAGTCACACTATTGTCTCGGAGGATCCATGAAGATTCCTGTACGTGCTAATCGAACTACCCACGCCAACACAGATTCAATTGGTGCTACCCTCTTTGACGAGCACGGAGAGATTTCTTCTATCACAGCAGGTGCTATGTCGGAGGTGGGCTCATCATTCTACATCCCGCTTCTTGTGCCGGTAAACAACCCTACCGGGGACGGACGAAAGTTTATCCCAGGATCCCTCTCTAGCCGCGAACTTCCCCTGCCTCTCATGTGGCAGTTCAAGTCTTCTGCTGGCCACGACCAGTCAGTTCTTGTGGGCCGCATCGACAGCATTGAGGTGGACCGTCACGGAATTAGAAACGTCCGTGGAGTCTTCGACACTGGTCCTTATGGTAGAGAAGCGGAGAGGCTTGTTCGGGGAGGATTCCTGACTGGAGTCTCTGCCGACATGGATAAGTTCTCAGGCTATGAGCCCGATGAGGTTGTCCAACTCTCCACTGTCCCAAAGAAGAATGTCATCAAGAACCGTAACATTGACATTGACAGTGCAAGACTTGCTGGAGCAACTCTAGTTAACATTCCGGCATTCCAGAGAAGCAAAATCTTTATAGACGAGGAGTTCACACCTATGGCTGATCCCACATCGTACGAACTACTGGATGGGGAATATTCATCCGACGATCAGGAGAATGCCCTTGTAGCATCTGCCGCGTCTTTCCCCGCCGCTCCACCAAGAGAGTGGTTTAACCGTCCAGACACTACCACACCTGAGCCCCTAGAGGTCACCCCAGAGGGCCGCGTATTCGGCTACCTCGCTCTATGGGAGTCCACCCACATCGGCATGGCCGGGAAGTCGGTACATCCGCCTCGGTCATCTTCAAAGTACAAGTACTTCCGTACCGGAAAGGTGCTCTGCGACGACGGATCAGAGGTCAACACCGGATCCCTCACCCTGGTAGGCGGTCACGCCCCTCTGAACTTCTCAGCCTCTCAGGCCGCTAAGCACTACGACGACACCAACTCTGCTGTTGTAGATGTCACTGTAGGTGAGGATCAGTTTGGTATTTGGGTTGCTGGCGCTGTTCGTCCCGACGTGACTCCGTCTCAGATTCGTGCCATGCGCGGATCCGGCATTTCTGGCGATTGGCGGCCAATTCAAGGCAAACTCGAACTTGTTCGTGCTTGCTTCGTTAACACTCCCGGATTCATGACCACCCGTGCGCTTGTCGCCGGTGGCCAGATCCAGGCTCTTGTCGCGGCGGGAACCCACACCCTAGACACTAAGAGGGTTGAGTCCGCATTCAGCGAAAAGTTCGACTCATTCATCTCCTCAATTGACGAGAAGATGTTCATGCTTGAGAACAAGGACAAGTTGGAAAACACTATCGCAAAGTTTGCGTCTCTACAGAAGCCGCCCGTGACTGATGACGAGGACTTGGACAAGAAGATTCAGGCTCTAGCAAAGAAGTTTGAGTCCTGAACACATTAGATTTTGATCTATGATATAATTGTGTGTAGAGCGTCTTACTACGAGTAGGGTTCTCGATACGCACTGCTTACACCAGTACCTGGGGATAGTCCCCTGACATTTACAAACTAAGGAGGCGATTTCATTGAGTAATTACAATGAAATCATCGAGAACCTCAAGAGCCTTTCCCTAGAGGAGTTGGAGGCCGCGAAGGCCGAACTCTCCCAGGAATTCACTCCGCTCCATGAGAAGTTCTCCAACGGTGAGAAGACCAGGGATATTGTTGAACAGATGGTAACCCTTGGGAACGCCTTTGACGCTGTTGAGGCTGAGATGTCTGAGCGCGTCGCTGAGGAGGCCGAACTTTCGCTAGCCGCTGAAGAGGCCGCTAACAAGATTAAGCGCGCAACTAAGGCCGATAAGGGCAACGAGGAAGAGTCTACACCAAATGGTGATGAGGATATTCCCGGCGAGGACACCCCCGCCAAGCCCAAGGAAGAGGAGAAGAAGGAGATCAAGGAGGACGTAAAGTTCGCCGCTGACACTGAGGCTCCTGAGGATAAGCCAGAGGAAGAGGATTCCGAGAAGGTTGAGGAGTTCGCTCCAGCACCTGTCGAGGAGGTCGAGGAAGAGGCCGAAAAGGCCGAGGCCGAGGCAGACCGCGCCGCTGATGAGGCGGACCGCGCTGAGGACGTGGCTGAGGACGTTGAGGCTGTTGCTGTAGACGTTGTTGAGCCAGGTCTAGATGAAGAGGAAGACTTCTCTTCAAAGGATCCTGAGAAGGATCAGGAGGCCTCCGAGGGCGGAGACTCCGACACCAAGGAAACCGCAGACGAAGAGTCTGACAACACAGAAAGTGATTCGGATATGAAGATTAATGATTTCTCCGCCCCTGCCGAGAACACCCCAGAGAACAAGGGTGCTGAGGTGGAGCGCAAGACCGTAACCATTACCGCAGGCGCAGACGTTAAGAACTTCGCCGCTGGCTCCGAGATGCCAGGCCTCAAGGCTGTTGCTCAGGCACTACTTGACCGCCGCAAGGGCATGGGCCGTACCTCCGGTGGCGACGGCGAGCAGGCTCTCGTAGCCTCCTTCTCCTACCGCGACTTCTACAACGATAACCAGACTCTAACATCTCTGGACATCGAGGGCAACATCGAGAAGGTTCAGGCTGTTGTGGCCGCTCTCCAGGTCGCCGCTGAGCCTGACGTAATCGTAGCCGCAGGTGGTCTGTACGGCCCCGTAGAGACCGTCTACGACATCTACGAGATGGGCGAGACCACCGTACGTCCCGTGAAGTCGTCCCTACCTTCCTTCAATGCTGAGCGTGGCGGCGTTCGCTTCATGACCCCACCGGCTATGGCCGACCTTGAGGGTGCAGTTTCGATCTGGACCCTTGAGGACGACATTGCCGCCGCCGCTGAGGGTGGCCCCACCAAGCCCTGCATTCGCATCAAGGCTGGCGAGGAGATCACCGTTTACCTGGAGGCCATGCCATTCTGCCTGACCTTCGGTAACCTGGGTGCCCGCGCCTGGCCTGAGTTGGTAGAGCGCCACATCGCCCTGGGCATGGTTCTCCAGGCTCGCTTTGCTGAGACCCGCCTCCTGACCCGCATTGGTGCCCTATCCACTCAGGTCACCTCCAAGGCCGAACTGGGTGCCGCCCGCGACATCCTGGTTCTCCTTGAGGCCGCTTCCACCGCACTACGTAACCGTCACCGCCTTGACCCCAAGGCCCCTCTCCGCGCCATGTTCCCGGAGTGGTTCCGTAACGCTCTGCGTGCCGACCTCGTAAAGCAGATTCCAGGCGACGGCCAGGATACCGCATTCAACCTCGTTGACGCCACCATTGACAAGTGGTTCGCCGCTCGCCATGTAAACGTCACCTGGTTCGTTGATGGTGAGGCCGGTCAGGTCTTCGGTGAGCAGAAGGACGGCGAACTTCTCGGCTTCCCCAAGAACGTCATTTGGTACCTCTTCCCAGAGGGCACCTTCCTTCACCTAGACGGCGGCGTACTGGATCTTGGACTTATCCGAGACTCCACCCTCAACTCCACCAACGACTACCAGATGTTCCTTGAGACCTTCGAGAATGTCGCAAAGGTCGGCGTTGAGGCACTCCGCGTCACTACCCCTGTCCGTATCGCCGGTGCTTCTGCCTCAACCGTAGACACCATCGCCGCCTGATTATAGGTAGCACTCTACTAGAACACCTAAGGCAGGGCTGAGAAGTCCAAAGGAAAGGAATTGAGCGATGATTCGTCCTAATTCACAAACACTTACTGTGGCTAAGCCAGAGTATGCTCCATACGGACTTCTCAGCCCTGCCGTTAAGGTAGTCAATCTAGACTCTGATTGGTGGCTCGGAGGCGCAATCCATGAACTGTATGATGGAGGGATTTCCTACTCCGTTCTGGCAGATCAGGGATTCGATTCCGATGACACCATCAGGGAGATGGTAACCCCAGAATTGGGCGATACCAGGTTTGTACACATTCTTCCTGTAACTATCGAGGCACGGGTACGGTCATCCACTGTAGGCACAACTATGGATGACCTTCGTAAGATGGCTGAGGATGCCATTGAACTTGTCACTCAGAAGGCCCTTGAAGAGGCTTTCTGGGAGTACCTGGGATCTAAGTATAGGTCTCTTGCTAATAACACGTCTAGTGATTCAGACGATGTTGAGAGAACTGTAGTAAGTTCCACCCCAGTCGCTTCTAAGCGTGCCCAGGCATTGCTGGAGGGGGCGGTAGCCGACAATACAGTCGGATATCAGGCTACCCTACATCTCCCGAGAATCGTGGCCTCAGGCCTTGAATTGAAGGAAGACGATGATAAGGCTTTGAAGACTGTTCTCGGAAGTTATGTGGTGGCAGGTTCCGGGTACTCATCTAAGGATCAGAAGGGCTCTGCGTTGCCAGACGGCCAGCGAGCCGCCTACGCAACAGGCCCAGTAACTGTAATCCTAGGCTCGGATGTCCTTCTTCCGACAGATATTCCGCAGGCTGTGAACACAGCCAACAACGTTGCAGAGTTCTTTGTACAGAAGCCTGCAATGATCGCGTTCTCTACGAAGGACGTGTTCTCAGTTCTAGTAGATACTAACCTTGATTTCTAAGGAGAAACCAAATGGCTAACAAGGCATCATCCATTACCGCTACGCACCTCCGCGTAACCCGACTAGGCCCTGACGGTAAGTTCCTTACCGACGCTAAGGCCTCATTCATTACGAAGTCCTTCATCTCTCTTTCATTCTCCCCGGAGTATGAGGATGGCGATGAGTTCACCCAGAAGAATGCCGCAGGTGCTATCTGCGCCACCTACAAGGCTCCTGACACCCTTAAGCGCGTTAACATCTCACTCGCTATCTGCAACCCAGACCCCGAGTTCTCTAACATGATCGCCGGTGGTACTCTCCTAGGCACCAATGGTGAGGGCTGGGCGGCACCTAGGATTGGTGAGGAGGCCACCCCGAACGGTGTAGCCATCGAGGCCTGGTCTCGCGCCATCAATGACGGCAAGATCGACAGCACCGCTCCAGTGTGGCACTGGGTACTCCCATATGCTCAGATGCGCGAGTCCGGTGAGCGCGTTCTCCAGAACGACATGTTGGCCACCGAGTTCGAGGGCTGGGGCGTAGGTAACCTTGGCTTCGGGTCCGGCCCCAACGCTCCTCTGTGGCCGCACAAGGGCAAGACCGACAGCCCATATGCATACACCCGCTCCACCGGCGTCCCTGCCGGAGAGGGATACGCTCCGGCGTCCAACGCCACCCCCTGAGGGCTGATAGATTGACCGAAACGGCCATCCCCTTTTTCAGGGGGTGGCCGTTTTGTGCTATAATTGGACTAACAGCGTCTAAAGGAAGTAGGGGACTATGGTTTCATGGATTACAAGAGAGGATCTATTTGATCCTACGCACCCCTATGCTGATATTGCCGCCGCAAGGGCTTCTGGGATTCTATACAACCTGACTGGAGAAAAGTTCCAGGGGATCCATACCACCAAGGAAGTCATCAGCAAGCCTATCATGCCTACCGGATCCTACGCCCCAGAACTGGTGGGAGGCAAGATGTACAACCTTCCCGTGCGTAATGATCGCGGAATGCGGTTCACAGATCCTTCATGTCAGGTCCGGGAGATGCGTCTACGGCACACCCCAGTTCGTCAGGTGTTCGCTGTCTACGCAGATGGGAAAGAGATTCCCCGTGACTCCTTCACCATTAGGAACCGGGCATACTTGGTGAAGAATGGCCGGGTTGGTTTCTGGGATTTCTGCTCAACCAATGAGTTCACCGTTCATTACGAGTACGGGGCAAACCCTCCTATTGCAGGCATCGAGGCCGCAATCACTTTGGCAAACGAATTCCTTCTCCAGGTGAATGGCGATGACAGATGTAAACTTCCAGAGCGCGTAACCTCCGTGACTCGTCAGGGAGTCACTGTTCGCGTATCTGAGACACAAGACTACCTTGATAACGGCAAGATCGGTATCTACTCGATTGACCAGTTCATTAAGGCATACAACCCCTCAAAGGCCAAGAAGAAGGCCAAGGTATTCAAGCCAGGGGCACCACTACAGGAAAGGGTAGATTGATATGGGAAATCCTTACGAGGCTAAGCGCAAGGTACATTTTGAGACACAGGTTAAGTCCACCCCAGGGGCTGAGACCGGCGTGGCTGAGACTACAGTGACTTCGTTGGAGCCACCGGCTCCGGCTCTTGGGGTCGCTGAGTTGTCGGTAGCAAACGCCCTAGAACTTGTCGGAGACGATAAGGAACTGGCGCAGGCCGCACTCGCAGAGGAGCGGGATGGTAAGAACCGCTCCACCCTCATTTCCGGTCTTGAGGACGTTCTGAATGGCTGACAACCTTCCTGAAGACATCACCAGAGTAGCAGACACAGCAGATGAACTTCTGAATATCGCTGTATCGGTGATGGAAGAGTACGGTGTTGAGGTTCCTGAATACAGGTTCCTCGGCATCGGCTCTGAGGACATGATTGCACACGACAAGTGTAGTCAGTTGACCGTGAGCGTTGCAACCTCTCGTCACGGACTCCCCAGCCCAGACACTCCTACAGCGATGCGTGTTAACACATGCACCACCGGGTACATTGTTGATTTCGTCATCCAGATTGTTCGATGCACAGCATCTATGAACTCCAACACAGATAATGTGAGGATGAGTAACCTAAAGCCTCAGGTCTCTGTTGACGATATTGACTCAATCGCCAGATCTAGGATGGTTGATGTCATGGTTCTTCACAGGATCGCCAACGCAATTGCTGATAGAGAAGATCAGTTGGGGGCCACCAAGAACTACATCGTCAACGTAGGCCCTGACTCCGGTCAGGCACAGGCAATCAGCCTTATCATCCCAACATCGGTGTGATTGATCATGGTTCTCTTTGTCTACCACAAATCTGCTGAGCATCAGATTATGAAGGCTCCGGGGGGGATGGTGGACTCCCACATCTCTGATCTAGCCGACAGGGTTGAGTCGATGGCGAAGCGTCAGGTCGGGGTAGACACTGGTGAACTTAGAGCATCGATTCATGTACGGCCCAATAGGCAGGCATCAGGAATGCCTTCCTACCTGATTGGGTCCAGCAATTCAATTGCGTACCTTCACCATGAAGGATCTAGGCCGCATGTCATTAAACCTAAGAACGCGAAGGTGCTTAGGTTCGCGGGTTATGGTACAATAGTGTATGCAAGGCAAGTTTACCATCCTGGTACCGCACCAAACAGGTATCTGACCGGACCGCTATCTGCGGTCATCTAAGACAAACGATAAACGAAAGAGGCTATCACATGGCTATTAAGAAGTTCGGTTCCGCCACCAAGAAGGCCGAGAAGGTTGAGCCCATTGAGTTCGAGTTCTACGGCGAGGTCATCCAGGCCAAGCGGTACGTCCCCATTGACGAGTTCCTGATTTTCGCAGAGAAGATGCAGTCCGATGAGGATGGCGACAAGTTGTCTGCCATTAATAAGTATCTAGACATCTCTTTTGATGCCGCCAACAAGAAGAAGTGGAAGGCCGTTCTGGCCGATGAGTCGGTTCACCCGTCTATGGATGAACTCATGGAGGTAATCAACTTCCTCACCACTGAGCGTACGGCAAACCCCACGAAGGAGTCCTGAGCCTAGTAGGGGAGTTTCTCCGGTGGTATCCATACCACCGGGGAAAATTCCTCTTGGAGACTGGTAGAGAAATCTTAGACGTGTTTGAGGACGTAGGCATGGAGGGAATTGTACCCATCATGCTTCATCTAGTTTCTGAGGACATTGTTAGGAACAATCAGACGGAGAACTCCCTGTATCAGTCACGAGCAACGCTTAACCGTGTTCTTGGAGACAGCACAGAGGCGGACAAGTTGAAGATGTCTAATGACTACCAGTACGAGGACAGGGCTCCTGATCGAGACGGATTCCACCAGAACTACATTGAACCAACTGAAGATGGGTATCCTGGACTGGAAGCCCCTTTGTAGAAGATAGGACAATCTTATGCCAACAATTATCGGTGATGCTTACGTAGGCATTCATGCCAAGGATCGCGGCTTTGAGCGCGAAGTACGCCGAATTGTTGACGGATTGGACGACATTTTCGTCGGTATTCGTGCTGACGACTCCGGATTCCGGAAGGACATGGAGAGGATCGTCAACGATATTGACGACGTTGTTGTCTCTGTTACAGCAGACACGGACGAATTTGTTCGTGAGGTGAACTCCCTCGCGGATGATGTCGCAGATGTCACCGTTGACGTATACGCCGACACGACCGGATTCTTCTACGATGTAGATTCTATTGCACAGGACGCCGGGGACGCCTACATCCGGGTACACGGAATTGAAGATGGATACTTCTCCGACATTGACGACATTGTCGCACTCACTGGAGAAGTATCCATCGGTGTGCACGCACACGACGCAGGTTTCTATGATGATGTGGCCAGCATCGTGCAGGATGCCGGATTTGCTACCATTGGCATTCACGGAGAGGAAGATGGGTTCTTCGAGGATGTAGACGAGACCGTAGCCCTTGCTGGCGATGTCTCAGTCGGCATCCACGGCCACGATGCTGGGTTCACCGATACACTACTAGATCTGCTTAGCCAGGCTGAGGATCTTCGTGCCACAATCAACATCGATGCTGATGTCGATATGGACAGTGTCAATGACCTGTCCGACAGGATTGGCGGAATCCTACTTAAGACCCGTCTAGACACTTCTGGAGCAAAACTAGACTTTGCTCAGTTGCGGGACTTCATTGTAAAGAAGCCTGTCACTATTGATGCCAAGTTGTCTGATAAGGCTCAGGCACAGTTCTCGAACTTCATCAAGCGCAACAACGGCAAGCGGACCATCTCTGTCAATGCTAAGGTAAACCCTGCCTCTGAGAAGGCTTTCCGTAATAGCCTTCAGGGCTTTGCCCCAGAAATCAAGATTAAGGCCTCAGTGGATGTCGATTCCATTGAAAACTCCATCCAGATGGTGCAGGATGCTCTGAGGGACACTGAGTTTGAGATTCCGGTGACGGTCAAGGAATCTACCCGCAGAGCCTTTGCCGACATGCGGGAGACCGCTACTATCATGGCTGTGGCCAATACAGCCGCCGCTGAGGCACAGTTAGCGCGCGCCTCCAGGGACAGGGTATCCAACCTGTACCTAAACGCCAACAACAGGCTCAACAGCCAGACTCTACAGAGGTTCTCCAACTGGGTCCGGGACCACACGAACAACATGATCGATCCCTCCGGGAGCCCCCTGGTACGGATGTTTGATGGCCCTGAGATTAACGAGGCCATGAGAAAGTTTACTGTCTCTATGGCGGGCGTCATCGACCCCAAGGCCGTTAGAGACAGCATTGTACAGTTGATGTCTGGATTCGATGACATTGCTGTTAATGCCGCCAAACTTACTACAATGGTCGGCGGAATCGCTACATCAATCGTAGCCGCATCCGGTGCCGCCGTAACTCTTGCCCGAGACTTGGGCAAGGCGACGGGTCTAATCGCTATGGCCCCTGCCGCCCTCACCTTCGGGATCTCTGCTCTTAAGACCTGGGGAACCTTGTGGACCGGCATCGGCACTGCAATGTCGTACGACACCGAGACCGCTATGAAGGCGATTGAAAAGATGCCTCCTGCGATGCAGGAAGCCGCCACACTTCTTCATGCCTTCTCAAAGGAACTACAGACGGATCTTGCTGAGGCGTACTGGGGCAAGATGACGGACGGAATCGGGCAGTTCGTAGACGTTGTTTCCGGGCCTCTTCGTGACGGTCTTGTCGGCATGGCCGATGCTATGGCTGATATCAGCCTGTCGGTTGTAGACGTTCTCAGCCAGTTTGCCCAAATGGGCAAGTTGACCAACACCTACAACAACTTTAACCTGGCTCTACAGAACTCTGAAGGCCTTATTAGTAATCTAGTCTACTCATTCCTTGAGTTCACTAACGCCGGGTCAAAGTACCTGCCGCAGTTCACCGCCTGGATGACAGAGTTGTCCGATGAGTTTGTCAGATTCACCGACACCTCCATCCAGACCGGACAGTTTGATGCCTGGGTTCTTAACGCTGTTGACACCCTAAAGGAACTTGTTTCCATTGGATCCAGCGTCGGAACAGTATTCGCAACCATCGGTAAGGCCGCTAGCGCGGCTGGATCGTACGGCTTAGCAGACTTTAGCGAGTCCTTGGAAGGTATTGCCAATTGGATCAAGGATCCTACGGTATTCCTAGCCATCACAAACTTCTTCCGTTCGGCCAATACAGGCTTTGAGACCATGGCCGATGGATTCTTCAAGGTTCTGGGGGCACTTGGACGTGAGTCCCATGTCTTTGCCGGTATCATGGGCACCACCGCTGACACCATCGGTATGCTGTTCGAGCACCTAGCCACGGCAATCACCGATTCAGGTGCCCTAGACGGATTCAATGCCTTCGTAGACGGAGTAAATGAGGGCGTGGCCGCTATGGGGCCTGGCATCAAGGACTTCGGAGACATCTTCGGTATGCTTGCCGAGATGATGGGCGAGACTCTCGCATTCATGGGACCAGGCTTTACCATTCTCGCTGACCTTCTTAAGGATGTTCTAGATCCTATCTACGAAGGATTCATGGCCATTCATGGCCCAATGAATGAGGCCTTCCAACTTCTTACCGCGATCATCAAGGGACCGCTTGTTGCCCTGTCCACAATTGTCGGCGGTCTGCTCAAGACTCTTGCCCAGATTCCAACTCCGATCATGGCCCTGGCCACCGGCCTTGCTATGCTTGTCGGCCCGCTCGGGGCACTCAAGGTTGCTTGGGCCGCATTCACTGGGACTAAGTTCGTGCCGCCTAGGCTAGAACCATTCAAGCGCGGCCTAGATAACATTTCAGTCGGCTTGGATAACGTAAAGAGCAAGATATCCAACCTCACCACTGGCAGAACCGTCAAGGTTATGGACCTACCGTCCTCAGGCGTCCGTGAGGTGGATCAGGGTGTCAATAACCTAGGTAAGAGCCTGAGTAGCCTTCCTGGCGGCAAGAAGATCATGGATGTCCGATCCTCGGGTCTGGTTGATATCTCCTCGGAACTAAACAAGATCGAAAATACGCATGTTCCTCGTGTCCAGTCTGCCCTTGGCAAACTAGGCCAGGGTGTGAAGAACATCATGGGTGGGGTCGTAGGAGCGATCTTCAACCCAGTAAACATCGGATTTGCCGCCATCGCTGGCGCAATCACCCTGTGGCAGGGTGTACAGGAAGGTGTAAAGCAGGCCACCGCCTTCACAGAAAACTTCAGTGAAGCATGGGATCCTGTGACTGGGAAGGTCCGCGACGCCGCCGCCCAGGTAGATGTTCTAACGTCCCGTTTTGACGAGATGAAGGTCGGTAGAGTTTTTGGTAACTTCTCTGACACCCTAAAGGACGCAGGCATCGATGCTAAGGGACTTGCAGAACGTCTCTCCGAAATTGATTCAGTGTCACTAGACAACATTGGCGCAAACATCGACAATGTTCGTGAAGCATTCTCCAAGGATTTCGGTGCTGACCGGGTGAAGAATGCTGTAGCCGCGATGTCGGATGAACTAGTGGCTATGACTGGAAAGACCAGGGAAGAGTTGGCTTCTCTGAATGCTGTAGAGTTCAACCAACTAATGGCAGGCCTTGACGAAACTGTTGACGGAATGGGTCGAGGAAGGGATGCCGCTAAGTCTCTGCGTGACTCCCTAAATGAAATCACCTCCGAGGTTGGAGGCCAACTCTGGGATTATGCTGAATCCGATAGGGCATCTCAGGGGCTACGGGATGCCCTGGGTCGTGCCAACGAGCAGGCCAAGGTCCTTGACTCCAACTTCCAGACTATCAGTTCCACCACATCAACAGTGGCTGATAAGTTGGCGGCTATGCAGTCCAATATGGATCTTCTCCAGTTGGACACCTCCGCATGGAATGACCCGATGGAGCGCCTGTGGCAGACTGCCCAGAAGAACACTGACGAGTTCGGTAAACTCAAGGATACGATGAATGAACTTGACATCGATCCGACAGGTATTATCTCCATCGAGGAAGCCTTCGGCGGTGCTCAGCACGCCGCATTCAACTTCTCCGGCGAGACCGCAAAGGTCTCATCTCAGTTGAACTCCGTAATGAAGGAATCCTCAGGTGCCATCAAGGAATCCTTCATTGAATCCTTTGATAAGGCGCGGGAGTCTGGTGCTACGATGGCGGAGGCCACTAACGCCGCTCTTGGGTCCATTCAGGGTAGTTCTGACCAACTTCGGGCCAGCCTGTCGGATATGGGGATCCCGGATGCTCAGATTGATGCCTTGTTCGATACCTTCGGCATCTTGTCAGAGGATCTTGAGAAGTCTATCGTCATTGACGAGGAATCAAAGCAACAGGCTAAGCGTGACCTGATCGAGATTGAGGTTGCCGCTCAGGCGTTTGCCTCTGGAGACTACTCCGGATACCTCAGATTCATCACTGATGATGCCGAGAGCCGGATGTCCCAGTTCCTACAGGGTGCAAAGGATGCTGGAGAGATTGAGTCTAGACTCAACCTCGATAGCAATCAGGCAAAGGATCTTCTGGACGGCCTTGTCAATGCCGAGTACCCTGTCGATGCTGTTATGTCTATGGACACCATCGACGCCCAGCGTAAGATTGAAATTCTTAAGGGCGAGAAGATAGCGCTTGAGGGTAAACTAAAGGTTCCTGGTCTTAGCGATGAAGAGCGTGGAGCGCTTCAGGCCGAACTCAAGGCTACTGAGGCTGGACTTGACGCTCTAGGAGTGAAGACTGAGGTCAAAACTGACGAGATTAGGTCCAGCGCTGAGGCATTCCTGGGTTCATACAGCCCACCAAAGGTTCAGGTGGGGGCTGATGCCCAGTCAATTCCAGCCGAGACTATGGCAAAGGTCCAGGAAGCAATGGCCGCCGCCTCCCCAGAGGCTAGGGTCAAGTTCCAGGCCCGTATGGAGGAACTCGGATACGAAGTGCCTGCCGCAGTCGGAGAGGCCGCACGTACCGCTGAGGCCAACGCTAATGTTCGCTTTGGTTCCGACACTAGCCAGATCACTCCTGAGGCTAAGGCTGGCGCTGACTCCGCAGTGGCTATGCTCAATCCTATGTTGAGGATGGGCGTTGATTCTATGGGGCTTTCCGGATCGGCACAGGAGGCCACTTCAGCCGCTGTTGCATCTGCTAATGCCACAAACCCAGCCGTTAGGGTTGGGGCAGAGGGCTCCTTGTTCATGCAGTCTCTGAGTGGGTTCACAGAAGCCGCCAGACTCGCCCCCGCAAAGGTTAGTGTCTCAGGTGATGTCAGCGATCCTACTGCGAAGATGAACACACTGCTATCCACCTACGGTAACAGCATCATCAATGTTACAACAAATGCCGATACCAGCAAGGTACACGAACTTGCTGGAGCAATCAACATTATCCCTAAGAACACCTCACTAGCCTTTAATGCCAACACAGGACAGGCAATCGGCGGGGCAGAGGCTGTTCGATCCGCTGTTTCAAACATTCCAGACAAGAATGTCCAGGTCTCTGCCGCCATTGCTGAGGCGATGCGGAACATTGGTGCAGTTGAGGGGAACAACATTGACGACAAGGCCTTCGACATCATCACGAGCAACGCCGTGGCTCAGGGCCTCATCAATGAGACTGATGTCAACGACATCAAGAACAAGGTCTTTGACATCCTAACCAACAATGGCGATGCAAATAGGCAGATCAATTCTACCGACGCTAACAATATCGACCACAAGTTATTTGACATCCTAACTAACAACGGCGATGCAAATAGGCAGATCAATTCTACTGACGCTAACAACATTAGCCACAAGGACTTCGATATTACGGCTAATGACCGTGCTAGCGGCGTTATCGGTGATATTAGGAGCGCATCTATTCCTGAGAAGGTAGTTAACATTGTTGCTAACGTCTCCAGCAAGGTACAGTCGTTCTTCGGATTTGGCAACCTTAACGGCGGAATTGTGTCCGGAAAGGGCGTGAAGACCTTTGCCGATGGAGGCATCGAAAAGGCTATCAAGTCTATTCAGATGAGCAAGTTCGCAAAGGGCTCGGAGAACCACGTCGCACAGATCGCCAAGGGCGGATGGCCTTACCGTGTCTGGGCCGAGCCTGAAACCGGCGGCGAGGCATACATTCCTCTAGCAAAGAGCAAGCGTAAGCGCTCCACCGACATCCTAGAGCAGGTTGCTCGGACCTTCGGGTACTCGCTTGTGAAGAAGTTCGCAAACGGCGGCATCATGAAGGCCTCCGCCGTCAAGGCCCCCAAGGTTCAGACATTTGCTAACGGCGGCATCTCATTCTCTGATAGGGTGTGGGAAACCTTCAACAACCTCTACTACGGGGGTCAGGCTGGCTCTGGTCTACAGGATGCTCGTGCCGCCCTCAAGGCCAAGCAAGCCGCAGACAAGGCTCAGCGGGATCGTGACCTGGCTTCACAGCGTGCCATGCACGAACGCCTCCGCACCGAGGAGCGGGCCAGAAATGAGCGTCTCCGTGATGAAGAGCGCGCTCGCCAAAAGCGCCAACTCAAGGACGCCAAGGGGCGTCAAGAACAGCAGAGGATCGCAGAGCGCGCGCGAAACGACTCACAGCGTAAGGCCGAGCAGGCCCGCCACGAGGCTCAGCGAAAGGCCGAGCGTGATCGCATCTATCGGCAGGTCAAGGATCAGCGTGCTCGGGAGAAGGCCCTACGTGCCTCCCAGAAGGCTCAACAGGACAGGATCAAGGCCGAGCAGAAGGCCCAGCGGGAAAAGGAGAAGCGGGAGAGGGATGCCGCCCGCACCGCTCAGCGCGCCGCAGACCAGAGGAAGAAGGACCTGGCACGCAAGGCCAAGCAGGGAAATCAGGAAGCCCAGCGTAAGTTGGACGACCTCAAGAGTAGGGAAGAGTCTTTCCGATCTGCTATCGACAGCGGGTTCAAGGGATTCTCTGACGCGCTTGCTCCATTCATGATAGATAAGGAGGACTCCCCGGTCACCAAGGCTGTTAAGGACATGGACAACGCTCTACGACTTGCCATCAAGGAGAATGGTTCAGTAAACCCTGAACTGGCATATCGTGCAAAGCAGGTGAGAAAGACTCTTGCTCCCCACGACAACCTGACCTCTATCTGGAAGGGTGGAGTGGATGCCGGTCTAAAGGCTCTGGATGACGGAATTAGGGCAGACGGCACAATGCGTAAGAGTTTCACTCTACGCGACCTTGAAGCCGGTCTTGAGAGGACAGGAACCCGTATCGAGGACGCTAAGCGTGAACTTGAGTCATTCCAGAGCGCTTGGGATGGTGTATTTGACAGCATCACAAAGACTGCCCGCGAGCCATTCTCTCTAGAGAACACTCTCACCCTGGCACAGGAGACTAACAAGCCAATCTCTGCTGAGATGCTGAACAAGTCTGCTAAGGCAGTCATTCAGCGTAACATAGAGTTCTCGGGCGTCCTCCGTAAGATGTCTGATAAGGGCTTCCCTCCTGCACTGATCAATGAGATCGGCCAGTTGGGGGCCGGTCAGGGTATTCTGGTCGCTGAGGAACTGCTTAGGACGGCTACTCCTAAGGAGATTGCGGAGTTGTCTAAGAACTACGCCATGCTGGAGTCCTCATCCGCTCTTGTCGGCAAGACTGTAGCAGACTCGATGTACGGCGCCGGACTAGAGGCCGCTAACGGAGTCTACAATGGTCTAGTTGCTCGTGAAGAGAAGTTGAAGAACGCCGCTCTGATCCTCAGCAACGCCCTAGTCTCCTCCTTTAAGGATGCGCTACAGATCAAGTCCCCATCACGGGTAATGAAGAACCTCATCGGAGCGCATATTCCTACCGGAATTGCGGCAGGAATGGTTGAGGGTATTCCGTCAATCGATGCCGCCCGAGACAGGATGCATAAGGCAATCACACTTCCCCCTAAGGCTAAGGGTTACGGCATTCAGAACCACAGGGCGGCAATGAACAATGCCGCCATCGGTGGACAAAACTCCGCTCCTGTGGTACAGTATAACATCGTAACTAATAACCCACTTCCCGAGACTCGATCCGAGACAATGAGGAAGAACAACAAGAACCTAAGTCTGATGGGGCTCTGATGACAGATTGTAAGAATACTAGAAACTACTACACACTGGATGGGATCCCTCTCCACGACCCACTAGGTAGGTGGACTTTGGCTGAGGGATCCCAGATTAGAAGTGTCCCTGCACGAAGGAACACAGAGCACTCTATTCCTGGGGTGGACGGAGTAATTACTAACCTGTCCCCCACGTATGAGCCCGGTGCTCTTTCATTTGGTATCCACATCCTAAAGGGTAGGTCACACGACGAGGCTATGGAGGTTTTGGATTTCTGGAACGGTGTCCTTGGACAACGGAACAGGTTAATCCCTCTAGACCACACTTACAATGGTACAACCAAGCGCGCTGAGATTCAGATTGTAGCGAGCACAGAAACGTCACAGACGTTCATGCGTGCCCTCACTATCGATGTTGTGGCAACAATTCCTGGGGTGTTTTGGAGGGATATATCCCCGAGTGTCTCACGTTTTGAAGCGAATGGTGTCAGCAGGCTGGACAATTTCTCTGGAGGTACCGGGCCAATTAACGACCCCATTATCAAATTGGTTGGTCCGTTCACCTCTGCCAGGCTAACTACATCTGCTGATCCTAACAATATCCTGACCGTAAGCACATCCGCTTCGGCATCCCAGGAGGTTGTAATAGACACTAAGGGATGGAGAGCCAGGATCCGGGACAAGTCGTCATCTTTCGGTGCGTCTGATGGATCGCGTATTGGAGCCATATCGTCGCACGGCACTGGCACTATGTTCCATCTGGAGCCATCGTTCAATTACGCATCTCTAGGAAAAGAGTACACGATAACCGCATCGATGCCTGGAGCAACATCGGAAACTTACGGAGAAATTTACGCTACTCGCAGTTATCTGTGATATACTTGGGGAGTGCCAAAATGACGTAAGGAGACTCGATGAAGTTTAGATTGGTGGCGTACACCCCATTCACTGAAGAGAAGTGGCCTCTACCAAGTCCGCTAAGTTACAGCGTAGTATATGTCCTCAATAGTCTACATTCTCTTGAGTTCACCTACCCAGATAGTCAGAGCGCTGCTAATGTGATTACCCCCGACAAGGGGTATCCATACGAGTATGCCGTAGAATACTTCAATCCTTCCACAGAGACCTGGGACGAGCCTCTCGGTTCACGGTTTATAGGCATGAAGGTGTCCAGCGACCAGATCGAAGAGATGCCTACGAAGAAGTACTCTAGCCTTGGCCTTAAGTGGCTGTTCCGTAAGGCAAAGGTCTGGAGCACTGGTGGAGTTGCTGGCTCTGACGAGCGGGTATTCAAGGATGTCACCATTGGATCAATCCTTATTACTCTATTCACAGAGGCCTACAAGCGAGGAATTAAGGTAACGAATCCGGCCAACATTGGCTTCACCGATAAGGTAGACTCTTCTGGGACATCTTGGGGCGGAACTGTCAGTATGGCATTCCCGATTAATATGTCTCTTGAGGAAGTCCTCAATGATCTTGCCGAGCAGGGGTTTATTGACTGGGACATGCAGGGACGGCGCACCCTCGTATGGAAGGCCGATTCATCTGCTGGCCTTGCTCGGGATAAGCGGTCTATATACCTACAAAACGTCACCGGAACAACCTCTGCTCCGGAAGAGGTATCATTCGAGTCCATGATGACTACGGCGCGTGTCCTAGGAGAAACTCAGTCCTGGGAGTACAGCAACAACCTATCATCCCCCTGGGGACGCCTAGAGGATGTCGTAAGCCAGTCTGGAGTGATTGACCCCGTTACCGCTAAGGAGGCCTCTGAGAAGATCCTCCTAGAGGGTGAGCGTCCAATCAAGACCCATACCAAGGAACTTTCTGGGTACTCGTCCCTCCAGCCTCTCATCGATGTTCGTATCGGTGACTGGGTTCGAGGGCAGACCAACAGGGATAGGACTAAGCCTACCTCATTCGAGGACATGAGGATCCAAGAAATCTCCCTTGATGTTACCGGATCTGATTACACTTGGAATGTGTCTATGGGCGACCGTAGATCAGATATGCTGGAGAAGATTGCTAGACGGCAGAACGCTCTCTCAGGAGGATCCTCTGGAGGAACGTCCAGAACCCCCAGTGGCGGGACTGCTCAGACTGGTGACTGGAGGGTTCCTACTACACCCACAAACTTCTCTGTACGAATTGATAGCCACCTGGACGCAGATACTAGCAGATATAAGGGTCGCGCTGTGTTCACGTGGTTTGATGATCACATGGGTCTTGATAAGTACGACAACTCCCTGTCTCCTCAGGCCCGTCGTGGATACGAGGTATCCTACCGTGTTGCTGGCACAACCAATTGGACTACCCTTGCGTGGTATGGTCCGGACGCTGATAAGTCCCCTCAAATCTACTACCCGCTTGATGTCATCAATCCTGCCACTAATCGGCCTTACACCTATGAGTTCCGGCTAAGGACTCTCGGAGCAGAGACCTACTCACCCTATACCACGGCTGTCGCTGTCCAGACGGTTGCTGACCAGGAGGCCCCAGAGAAGCCTACTAAGCCTACTACAGAAGCATCTCTAGGCGTCATTACGGTGTCTTGGGACAAGAAGGCCGCATCCGGCAAAGCGATGCCTCTCGATTTCAGCCACCTCATTGTAGAATCCCGTCACTACGCCGATACTGAGGTCATCAAGGAGGTCGGGCAGATCTACGGAAATTCCCTCCCTCTTGTTGGCCTTACTGAGGGCGTCCCATACCAGTTTAGGTTTGTTGCCGTAGATACGGCTGGCAATAGATCAACCCCATCCGATTGGTCAGTTGCCACAGTAATCCAGCCCCTTGTTGATACTAAGTCAATCCAGGACGCCCTAACTTCTGCAAACAACGCCCTCGATGCGGCTGTAGAGGAGACTAACGGACGGCTGACCGAACTCAATAAGTATATGAGCGAATCATTTGGCGAGTTCACTGAGGATATGCAGAGCGTGTGGTCTGCTATTAACTCTCCAGATGTGTTTGCCCAGGATGAGCCGCCAAAGGAGCCTAAAACAGGACAACTATGGATCGATACCAACAACAGCAATATCATAAGCCTCTGGGACGGAAACACCTGGGTACAACTTCGTGACGGAGCGATTCAGGAACTTCAAAGGGCGCTAGAGAAGAAGAGCACCACCTATTTCTCTAATACAGCGCCTTCCGAGCCTGCATATGGCGACCTTTGGTTCAACCCCTCAAAGAACAACGAAGTCCGTAGATGGGATAACTCCTGGGTGCTGGTCACAGACCCTCAGATCAGCGCCGCACTGTCCCAGGCTCAGAGCGCTAAAGCCGCCGCAGACGGGAAGATCCAGACGTTCCTATCGGATACCGCTCCCGCGTCTGCGGGCCTGGGAAACGGCGATCTTTGGTTTGACTCTAATGACGGAAACCGGATGTACCGATGGAATTCCACAACGAAGTCGTGGGAAGATGCTAGAGATGCCTCAATTGATGAGTTCTACGACTGGCAACAGGATCTAATCGCCTCCCTTGAGGGCGGCGAGTACGGTCGATTGAGTACGTACTACCAGAACACCCCTCCTCAGGGTCCGATGCCCGGAGACCTGTGGGTAGATACCTCTACGGGAGGCACGCTGAAGATCTGGAACTCCAGCACGTCTAAGTGGGATCCCGTTACCGACCCCGCCCTATCGGATACTGTAAACTCTATAGCATCCGATGTTGATGCTCTACAGGATTCCGTGATTCAGACCTATGTCCAGCCGAACCCTCCAGCCAACACTGACTCACACACCCTATCTGTCGGTGATCTTTGGTTTGACTCCGACGACAACAATAAGATGTACAGATACGATCCGTCCGTTACCACTAATGGCGGTTGGGCTGTTGTTCAGGATAAGAACATTGACTCCCTCAGGACTGCTGTAAGTACCAAGATTACTACCCATTACGGAGGAACTGCCCCGGCAACGAAGTCAGTTGGCGATCTCTGGTTTAACCAGTCCAACAACAATGAGGTAAAGCGCTGGAACGGTACGTCCTGGGTATCGGTTACTGATCCGAACATTCAGGTCGCATTGAATAAAGCCACCACAGCACAGGCCACTGCTGACGGCAAGATTGAGTCGTTCTTCCAGGTATCCGCCCCGACCTCTGGAATGTCGGATGGCGACCTTTGGTTTGACACTGACGACAATAATAAGTTGCATCGATGGAATGCGTCCACATCTAAGTGGGATCCTGCACAGGATGGCAGAATTGATTCTCTTCTTTCTTGGCAGACCACTCTTGTTAATGACCTCAACTCTGGTAAGTACAGCAAGGTTTCCACGTTCTACCAGAGCACCGCTCCGTCGTCGCCTAATACCGGAGACCTTTGGGTGGATACCGCCAATTCCGGGGCACTAAAGACCTGGACCGGATCTACCTGGACTGTTGTCACAGACCCCTCCCTTAAGAACAGCATCACCACCATCTCAAGGGATGTGGAGGCAATCAAGGATGGGGTCATTGAGACCTACGCACAGACCTCCGCTCCCGTAGCGTCTGGCACGGTTAAACTGTCTCTAGGCGATTTGTGGTTTGACACTGATGACAACAATAAGTTGTACAGATATGACCCCGCTGTAACCACCAATGGCGGCTGGGTCCCGGTGCAGGATAAGAACATCTCTGCCCTACAGTCGGCTGTTGCATCCAAGATCACCACCTACTACTCCACTACAGCCCCGTCCGCTCCCGTTCAGGGAGACCTGTGGATTGACCAGTCCACAGGGAACACCCTTAAGCGGTGGACCAATAACGCTTGGGTGACTATCACAGATGCCAACGTGAAGGCGGCACTGGACAAGGCCAACGACGCCAAGGCTATCGCTGACGGGAAGGTGGAGACCTACTTCCAGGTTTCGGCCCCTACTTCCGGTATGTCGGATGGTGACCTCTGGTTCGATACTGACGACAGCAATAGGCTGTACCGATGGAATGCGTCCACATCTAAGTGGGATCCTGCCCAGGATGGCAGAATCGATGGCCTTATTTCTTGGCAGACAACCCTCGTCAAGGATCTTACGGCAGGCAAGTATAACAAGGTTTCCACGTTCTACCAGAGCACCGCTCCGTCGTCGCCTAATACCGGAGACCTTTGGGTGGATACCGCCAATTCCGGGGCACTAAAGACCTGGACCGGATCTACCTGGACTGTTGTCACAGACCCCTCCCTTAAGAACAGCATCACCACCATCTCAAGGGATGTGGAGGCAATCAAGGATGGGGTCATTGAGACCTACGCACAGACCTCCGCTCCCGTAGCGTCTGGCACGGTTAAACTGTCTCTAGGCGATTTGTGGTTTGACACTGATGACAACAATAAGTTGTACAGATATGACCCCGCTGTAACCACCAATGGCGGCTGGGTCCCGGTGCAGGATAAGAACATCTCTGCCCTACAGTCGGCTGTTGCATCCAAGATCACCACCTACTACTCCACTACAGCCCCGTCCGCTCCCGTTCAGGGAGACCTGTGGATTGACCAGTCCACAGGGAACACCCTTAAGCGGTGGACCAATAACGCTTGGGTGACTATCACAGATGCCAACGTGAAGGCGGCACTGGACAAGGCCAACGACGCCAAGGCTATCGCTGATGGCAAGGTACAGACATTCTTCCAAGACGACGCACCTCCTGCCGCAGGCCTTGCAGATGGCGACCTCTGGTTCGATACTAATGACGGAAATAAGATGTACCGATGGGACGGAGTATCTACAACTAAGTCCTGGGTATCCGTTCGTGACGGATTCATCACTAGTTTCCCGAACTGGGAAGCGAACTTCATCAAGGCCATCCGGGCAGGAGACTACGCAAGAGTCTCAACCTTCTACCAGACTATAGCGCCAGCCAATCCAATCGACGGCGACCTTTGGATGGACACTGCCAGCGGCGTCTTGAAGCGATTCAATAAGTCCGCAAATCGGTGGGACATTATCCAGGATGCCGCCCTTAAGAGGTCTATTAGCGACCTCGGCACAGATATCGAGGCTATTCAGGATCAGGTCATCAACACCTACGTCAGCCCTACTGCCCCTACAGGCACAACATCCAGGCCCCTAGCCGTTGGAGATTTGTGGTTCGACTCGTCCAACAGCAATAAGTTGTATCGCAGGTCCGCATCTGGATCTTGGGATCCTGTAAGTGACACATCTGCAACTGAAGCGCTTGCCAAGACCATCCCTACCGTTATTCATTCGACCACTGTGGCTGACTCCACCTCCTCTGCCGCAAATGGCTCCACATGGTTCCAGCACCTGCCGTCTATCACCAGCCCAGTGGTGGCCCAGTGGACGAAGGATAATGGTAAGTGGGTTCCTGTCACTGTATCCTCAGAAGTAATTGCCAACCTTGACGTAGGCAAGTTGACCGCTGGATCGGCTTCCCTGTCTACTGCTGTAGTGGATAAGTTGTTCGCAAACATCTTTGCCGCTAAGAAGATCAGCGCCAGTGAGTTGGCCGTTGCTCCGGGTTCCGTCTTCCCAGACCCTCTATTCCAGGGATCCTCCGGGTATGCTCCGTGGACTGTAGTTGGAGGCGGAATTGAGTTATCTGGTACTGGAAAGCAGACTGGAGGTTACTCTCCTAACCTTGAGGTAGCAGTTTCTCCGGGAGATGAGTATGTCCTGTCCTTCGATAAGAACGTCTACCCAGATACCAACAGGGTCTCTACCGCCGCCCTGTACGCAAGGTATTATGATCAGAGTGGGGCTATGATTTCATCTGGAAACTTGATCCTCTCTCATAATTCTGAGGACAGTCTAACAAAGTCAGTGTCATGGGTAGTTCCTGAAGGGGTATATAAGGTACAGTTTGGGTTCTTTGTCCAGGGTACCGTGGTTGGGGGAACTAGGATCAGAGTCTCCAACCCTCAGATGGTACGTAAGGTGGGTGGAATCCTTATCAAGGATGGGGGAGTCACTGCCGAACACGTTACCGCATCTAAGTCCCTGACGGCAAAAATGGCTCAGTTCTTGACTGTTACTGCCAACATGATCGAGGCCAATGCCATCACTGCCAGCCACCTGACCGCAGGATCTGTGCAGGCACAGCACATGAACTTCCAGGGTCCTCTCGTTAACGGTGAAGGCTACCAACTGGTCATTGACTCTACTGGGATCAAGTTCTACTACGTATCTGGGGCTTCAGGAGGGTCTTCTGCTGAGCCGGACAGAAAGTTAGTGACTGCACTTACCGGAGAGTCTGCCGGAGAAAATGGTGCGCTCTACTCTATTGTTGACCGAGGCACCGGAATGACTCTAGCCTCAATGACCGAGGGCGGAGACGTTAATGGTGTTCAGGGTAACTTTGAGAATGATATCTCCATCGGAGGACTACCACTGACCTCTCCCGGGGGGCTGTTAGACGACCTCCCTAAGGGGGCGATTCCTGGCTCTGCCGTCGAAACTGATCTTAGAGGGACGGTGAAGCCCGCTGGCGAGTGGGGGTTTTCTGAGGTGTCGTTGTTGGCCGACCCTGATCGTGTTTACAGGATCAATACAGAGTCCTTCATTCTTAAAGTCACTGGTCCAAGGGATATGCGATACACAATTAGATTTACTGACGACGGAACTATGCCGACAGTGGACTCGCCCGTACTCCGACATTACTTCGACTCACGAGACCCCGCCACAACGGGGACTAACTATCATCAGATGGGGGGAACGTCAACGCTATTTAGACCTAAATCTAATAATGCAGATACTGCCCCCAAGCAAGACGGTAAAGTGCGGTACAGATTCCTTTTCTGTGTATACAGAGGGCACACAAATCTAGAGTTTATTGGTGGAGATGCTGGACCATTTGTTGCGTGGATTGAGGATATTGGTCCTGATTTGATGTATGCTGGTACCGTTAGAAACTCGTTTAAGGCATTTGAAACAACCACCACCCCAACGGAACCCACTCCTCCGGCTCCATCTAAGTCTCTCTACACCAAATCGTACTCTGTCGCATCACACAAGAACTTCTATGTCACACTTCCTGGACCAGTCAGTAAGGGAGAGTACGTCTGGTCTACGTACACCAGAGACAACCTATTCTTTGGAGGATTCGACTCCAGAAACTTGTGGTCATTTGCTACAATGGCTAACATGACCTCTGACTTGTCAGGAGCAGAAATCAAGAGCATTAAGGCTACCTTCAAAGTCAGTGACACTTACGCATCCTCTGGAGCAAACGTTGGTGTGTGGATTCATGGGTACTCGTCGTACGGAACCCAGTCTCCAAGTTCTTTGGGGACTGCCGTCAAGACAATTTCTGGCGCAAAAGAGGGATCTACATACTCGGTGGATATTCCCTCAAAGCATTTCCCTATGTTCAAGAGCGGCGGAATTAGGGGAATAGCCTTCGGATTTAACAGCCACGTAAACCTTCCTCTAAATGGTAGAATCTTGAGGAGTTCAATCAAGTTCGCCATCAGTTACTACAAGTGAGACTAAAATGACAACATACACTATTAGAGATAAGTCCAGAACAATCTCGGTGGTCGGAGAGAGACTCTCTTCCGCATCATCGTACGAGCCGGGAAAGAGCCGGTGGATCACATTCGACCTGTATAGGTCTGAATCAGGTGTCTACGTTATTCATCGTGTAGGCAGGTCCAGGGTATTTCATACATCGGACTGTGACAACACATTAAAGAACGGCCTGGAGCCTGTCCCTGTGATAGACCTAGACACGAGCGGGATACCCTGCCTACTCTGCCGACCTGATAGACAGTCTCGCTATGTATTCCCTGAGACTGACCGACACTTCTCCACTACTTGCGGCCATGCTCAGGGTGTGCTAGAATTCTTGTCTAGGTACGACAGAAGAACAGGGTCATCCTACTACACTGACGTATCCCTCGATCTTATCGAGGATGCCGCAGAGGTGGATGAGGATATCAACTTTGCCTACTACGGTAAGGACTCAGTAATAGACTAGAACAGGAATGACAAAAATGACGCACATCATCTTAGACACAGACGACAAGGATTACGTCTACGACGTAGTATCCCACCTAAGGTCCTCCTCTGTATCTGTGCAGAAGGGTCTTCCTTGGGTAGATCTTATCAACGACAAGAAGGCACCTGTCCACGTCTTCTACGGAGAGAAGTTCTCTGATGACGTGGAATCCCGGATTCTACAGTTGGGTCTGGCAAATGCTGGTACCGTGCTCCTCTCGGAGAGCACTACTGACTCCCCGATGTACGCGGGAACTCTGCCTAAGAACCCCGCCAGAGTCAAGGTACATCTTGACTATGCTGAATCCCGCGCCAAGTTGTTCAAGGTCCCTGGGCTGTCCTACACTGGGCCGGTGCTCCAGGATCCCAAGAATCTTATCTTCCTGGACCCTGGCAAGGGCACTCTGCCTATGATGGCGGCAATTCTTAAGGACGCCTCCCCTAAGTGGTGGCCGTCTACCGGATTTATCCGGTCTGCTACCCCGAGGGCTCTGGAGAAGACGATCAACGACCACTTCTACTACTCCGCAGTGGTGTACTTCTCTGACAAGATCCGGGAGCGTCTTGAGAATGCTGGACGGACAGAGTATGTTCTAGATGCCACCGACCTGAAGCCGTCTGACCCACAACTAGCCGTAAAGTTGCGTAACCTTACCTATCGGTCTGACGCCTTCGACACTGAAATCAACACGAACCTAAGGAATATCATTGACACTTCGCATTGAGCCTATTAACTGGAACAACATCAAGGATCAGGTAGATGTTGATGTGTGGAACAAACTAGTACAGCAGTTCTGGATCGACACAAAGATCCCCCTTTCCGGAGACCTTAAGACGTGGAACTCCATGTCCGATGAGGAGAAGGAGATTACCAAGAAGGTCTTTGTCGGCCTAACCGCCCTCGATACCTTGCAGGGCCGTGTAGGTGCTACTCAGATGATGCAGGATGTTCAGACCCCCCATGAGGCTGACGTTCTGTCCAACATCGCATTCATGGAGGCATTCGTAGCGGGCACCGAACTCCTCACCCCAGACGGGTGGGTACGTGTGGAAGATGTCACCTATGACACCCCTCTGGCCCAGTACTGGCCAGAGGACGGCAGCATCGACTTTGCCAAGCCTGTGACAATCTCCAATCACGAGACAGATACTACGTACAAGTTTACAGGCCTGCGTGGTATGCATCAGTTCGAGGTTTCCAGCGGTCACCGTGTCTACTACAAGCACATGAAGCGCCAGGGCACCACTAGTAAGTTCGACGCTGTTGATACCGTTATCAACGCAGAGGATCTGTATAAGAAGGGAACAAACACCCGAACAATTGAATGGGTTGTTGCAGGGTCCAAGACTTCTGGGGAGCAGAGCATCACTGACGTTGATCGTCTTCGGATTGTTCTGAACACTAAGGGGTCTATCGATGCCAACGCAGACTTTGACGGGTTTGTTACCTTCAATGTAAACGTACATTCTCGCGCCCTTCGTAGCCGGTTTGAGGATCTAGTTGTTCGGCTGGACATTCCTTACACTAAGAAGACTGCCAGCAACTTCCTCATCAGCGTCCCTAGCGATCTAGGAATCACTTCAACCTCTCTTCACGGAGTCTATGACCTATCCGAGTTGAGCCGTAACTGGGGACTAGAGTTCATGGAGGAACTTGCATACTGGTCCCATACGTCCAACAACAAGAGCCTTCGATACTCGTCAACTGACAGGCGAGACACCGACTTCCTTATGGCGCTATCCGTCCTCTCCGAGACCAAGTGCCACATCAGGAAGGAGACCGACAGTTTCACTGATGAGGCGTACTACCTAACAATGAACTTTGGTAAGACGCTTTCAAATGCTGAGCGCGCACCAAAGCCGGAGAAGGTCTCGGGTCTCACTACTGTCTACGGAATCCAGGTACCAAGCACCTACCTTGTGACCAAGATCGGAGGGTCTTCGCCCATCATCACAGGCAACTGCGTACATGCCAAGTCCTATTCATCCATCTTCTCAACCCTAATCTCCTCTCAGGAGATTAAGGATATTTACCAGTGGGCCAATAACAACCCATACCTTGAGGAGAAGATGAATCTGGTCCTAGATAGGTACGTTGAGAATGATCCGTTGAGCAAGAAGATTGCTTCGACTCTTCTAGAGTCCTTCCTCTTCTACTCAGGGTTCTTCTGGCCCCTGTATCTGTCATCTCGCGGAAAGTTGACCAACACCTCAGATATCATCCGGCTCATCATTGCGGATGAGAGCGTGCATGGATACTACATTGGATACAAGTACCAGAAGGCTGTAAGTGAACTTCCTGCGGAGGAGCAGGAGAAGTATAAGGAGTTCACATACAACCTTCTCCTAGATCTGTACGATAACGAGGTGAAGTACACCCGAGACATCTACGACCCTATCGGTATGACTCCTCAGGTTCTTACATTCCTCAGGTATAACGCCAATAAGGCTCTAGCGAACCTTGGATACGAGCCGCTATTCCCGCATACGGAGACCCAGGTGAACCCGGCAGTGCTGTCAGCCCTCACACCGAACAGTGGAGAAAGCCATGACTTCTTCTCCGGATCAGGGTCCTCCTACTCAGTAGGTAAGGCTGAGGATCTAAATGAATCCGACTGGGATGACATCTTTGACGACTGACATGTGGTAGAATGGTAATGTACGCCATCATCTATCTTAGGAGTTACTATGGCTAATACTACTGCCGCCAAGGACCAGTATCGTCTGCTCAATCAGGGCTATGCTGGCGAGGCCGTCTCTGCCACCGGCGAGAACGCTCGTGCACTGGCCTACTACGCCGCCACCAATAAGGGCGAGCAGACCGAGGCTGACCGCAATATCGCAAAGGGCTACACCAAGTCTGAGGATGCAGAGGCTGTCGCCCCAGAATCGGGCGAATCAACCACTCCATGATCGACCTAGATAGGCGGGCGCTGGACCACGTTAATGTTCCTGGTAGATACGAGTTTATCTACCCAGGCATTGGACCTTACGACACATACCTACACTCTGGTAGGTTGTCGTCAAGGAAGTGGTCTAGCGCCCCCTATCTATCTGAGGACGAACTGCTGACGGTGTTTATGGTTCAATACCAGTTCACGGATCCTCTACCTCTCAAGTACACCACAAACTACTGGGCATCAATGACCCTAAAGAGCCGTGGGGCAAAGATCGACCACCAACTTTACGATGATCTGTACGACGCAATTGATATGGACATCGAATACACCCCAGTCTATCCGGGTGGTCGGGGACATTTCCCCTACACTGACGAGTCACTCATCCGGTCTGTGATGCCTGGGGGCGTAACCCTCAGTTCTGTAGCAACGACAGATGACGACTTCTTAGGCCTATCTACTGAACAGCGGGACATTGTCCTCGCTGAGTACACACTATTCCTCGCCCTCAAGTATCACATTGTGGCTAACGGATATACTGACCTCAGTCAGACCTCAGCATATATGGCTGTACTGAACTCCATCCCATACGTCCGGAGGAGTCACCCACTGTATCAGGGCCGTAGATGGGCCGTAGAGAGCACATCCTGGGTTAGCCTGGCTAAGCACCTGTCCGAGACCCTGATACCTACTCACATAGCCAACCACGGCGTCCTGGAGCACGCAGTTGACTCATCGGTGGACACTGCTGTAAGGTAGTCTCCACCATGAAGGAGACGACGAAGTGACGCTTTCTAAGACCCACCGATCCAGGCTGGATCGGGCCATCAAACTCGCGCACCTCTCTGAGGAGCGACAGCGCCACGGGTGCGCCATCTACAAGGGCGGGTCACTTATCTCCGTAGGAGTCAACGTCGTTAAGAACGATCCCTACATTATTGGTGACTGTGCAAAGAATCCTAATCACCACGCCGAGACTATGGCTATCCGTGCGGCTGGACAGGCCGACCTCAAGGGTGCTACAATCTATGTAGCACGTATCAATCGCTACGGAAGCCCGTTGTACTCCCGGCCCTGTGATACGTGCCGTGAGGCTATTGAGAAGGCGGGGATCCGGAAGATCGTGTATACTGTTGATAACGAAGAAGAGGTGGTATATCGTGCATGAGGCTAACAAGCGACACATTGACGCCATTACAGAGGCTATCGCCCACGCAAGGAGTGTGGTAGACTCTAACATGGCACCATCACGGGAGCAGTCTCTCGTGGTGACCAAACTTGATGAGGCCCTGATGTGGGCTGTGAAGGGTCTTTCTTGATGAATATTGATAAGATTGTTTCACGAATTGAGTATGGATACGGAAAGTCTCTCAGTATCGGTGATGGGTGGCTACCTCTTGTGTCTAGTCTTGATGACTCTCTGGCTGAGATTGATCCAGACTACTCACTAGCACAGTGTAAGGAGAAGTTCGGTGGGCTAAGATACTACGCTTCCCCGTCTGAAAATATCGATGACGTTTCTCGTGAAAAGTTCGATGATCTAATCTCTGATGCAGAGAAGAGGTCATATACGATCTGCGAGGTGTGCGGAGGTCCTGGTCGTCCCACAAACACATACACTATCCGTACTGTCTGTCCGGACCATGAATAACTGAATAGTACGGCACATCAGTGCCGTCACGGGATGTAGCACAGTTGGTAGCGCGCGTGCTTTGGGAGCATGAGGTCGCAGGTTCGAGTCCTGTCATCCCGACGTAGTATTGTTGAGCCTCTGTGGCGGAATTGGTAGACCAGCCGCACTCAAAATGCGGCGTCCTTCGGGGCGTGTGGGTTCGAGTCCCACCAGGGGCACTGAGCAATAGAGAAGTTAGGCATCTCGATTGGCTCATAACTAAGAGGTCGTAGGTTTGAATCCTACTCGCGCCTCGTCCCGTGGTATAATGGTTAGGACACTTTCCTTTCGAGGAAGAAGGTGCTGACCTAAGTCGGGTCGGGATCGCGCGCGGACGGTTAGCACGTGGTACATGGTTTTTGTCGCAGTATGCATTACCGTCCGTCTTGACTGTACTTATTGTCTTGGTAGGTGGTAATGTGTCTATCGGTATTTATGCTTTATATCATGGTGAAACATGTTTATATGTGGGTCAGTCTAAGAATATTGAGCAGAGGTACAAGAGGCATATAACTAGACTTAAATCAGAAACAGCCTTACAGAAGTTTAATGACTGGTTTAGAGAGAATAATTGCCCTCACGAATCAATAGAACTAAAAGTTCTAGAGGAATGTGAAGATAATGATTTAATAAAGAACGAACTAGAAATTAAATGGTTTAATGATCTGTCGCCTCTATTCTATGGCAAGGTCCCTTCCTTGAAGGATACTTGGAGCCATAGTGAAGAGACTAGGAAGAAAATATCTAGAAGTCTAAAAATTAAAAACGGCAACAATAACACTGAAGACAGATTCTGCAAAAAATGCGGTAATAGTGCCGCAAAGAGAAGAATTTTATGCGATAATTGTCTATCAAAACGTTCTTCAAGGAATGTTGATGAAGTTCGACTTTGTAAAAGGTGCGGGGCTGAATTTAGTGCTCGGAAGAAGTATTCTAAATTTTGTGGAAGAGATTGTTATAACAAACAAAAACGAGAAGAAAATTTGGAGAGGGACAACAAGATAATGGAACTTAGGGGCACTGGAATGTCTTTAAGGGAAATATCAAAGGTAATTGGGGTATCCCATGTTACGGTTAAAGTTGTACTGGACTCTAGTAGTCCCCTATAGTTTAAAGGCAAAACAGGTGACTGTTGATCACTCAATCCTGGTTCGAGTCCAGGTGGGGGAGCAAGTACTGAGGAGGATACCAAGATGAAGATGCTTGGCCGGACCCACAGCCCACACTGTGACTGCAACAGCAGGTACGTCTCTGCCCGAAACGAGAAGTGTAGTAAGAAGTACGGAACCAAGCGCCAGCGGGCTAGAGAGAAGCGTTCCTGGAAGACAATCGCCCGGTACGGGGACACACCTTGACTTGAGGGACCGACGTGTGTAGACTGGATCTACACACGAAAGGACAACTAATGCCTCAATTCAAGGTTCCGGCTGGATCTGTAGAATTCTTCAACGCTACAGCCGCTACTGCCAATCGGATATCGGGTTCTTCCCTCATGCTCTCGGCCTCATCATCGTCATCCCGGCTTCGTAGGGGTATCGGGATTCTAGGCACGGCCACGACTGCGGTCTCCCTTGCTCGGGATGTCTACCAGATCTGGAAGAATACTGGTCCAGCCTCCAGTAAGCCTCGGTCTCTTGTGATGTATGAGGGCTCTGCCGCCTACAGTTACATCTCATCCATCCTCTACAATGACGATGAGGGCTCAGCATCTGAGCGATCGGAGGAGTCTATTGCCCTGGCAGTCTCTGAATACTACGATGAGGACGGAAACATTGCCCTTGGTGTGTCGGATAATAAGTCGTTCTCCGGCAAGGCAGAAATTCTCGGGTTCTCTGTTAAGGTCTCGTTTGTTCCATCAGGTGTGCCAGACTCCAGATTTATGCGTAATGACGTTGACGACGACGACGACTATGGTGAGGCTCTCGGGGCCGCTCCTAGTCGGTTAGGCGCTCAGAAGAATCAGTTTGTTCTCACATTCAAGGATTCAGCAGATCGCTCAAACTTCTTTAATGCCCTCGAAAATGAGGTAAGGGGCCTGGAGATGGCTTCTCCAACTCTCTTCCGAGCCACTTCTGGTGGGTATACTCGACGTGTCAGCAATATCCTTCCGCGAGATACCGAATCCGTATTCCTCAAGTCGGGACAGATGGAGCGTCTTATTGACGGAATTGATCTGTTCCAGAAGAGCGAAGATCTCTACTCAAAGATCGGCATTCCCTACCACACCGGAATCCTACTATCCGGCCCTCCTGGGACCGGAAAGACTTCGACTCTTGTGGCGCTTGCAAACCACTTCCACATGGATGTCATCTTCGTCAACCTCTCTACTATTGGTAATGATGATGGCCTTGCTCAGTGCGTCAGTGAGGCGGCTCCAGACACTCTCATCATTCTTGAGGATGTCGATACCGTGTACGCAACCAAAACTCGTGAGGACGGTAAGGGAGATGTCAAGCC
>ERZ1031373.51-NODE-51-length-22007-cov-22.814687_pt1 | contig 22007 bp, 22 predicted proteins | sample MGYA00516733_ERZ1031373 | MGnify/ENA primary metagenome ERZ1031373 (study PRJEB33718, sample SAMN03159865) | human skin metagenome | collected 2014-02-25 | study: EMG produced TPA metagenomics assembly of the PRJNA266117 data set (Human skin bacterial metagenome...
AGATGTGTATAAGAGACAGATTCTACACTATTTACTTTAATATTTCCATACTATAATGTTTGAACTTATAGGTTTAAGATATGTAAGGGCTTAATTTATTGATTGAATTCTTGGAACTCACAAAAATAAGTCAAAAAAATATAATTTCCATGACAATTTATTTACGTTTTTAGTATTATTTCAATAGAATTACCCTTAAAAAATAAATACATATTACAATGTGTTTTATAGAAAGCAAAGGAGGAATTAAAGTTGTCAAACTCTAATTCAAATAAGGAAGATAATAAAAACCCCCAAGAGAAAACATATAATGTTTTTCAACAAGCCTTAACACTGGCAGTTATTTTATTAATTTCTAAAATAATCGAATCATTTATCCCGATTCCTATGCCAGCTTCAGTTATTGGTTTAGTATTATTATTCATCGCTCTATGCACTGGCATAGTCAAATTAGGACAAGTTGAATCTGTAGGAACTGCTTTAACTAATAATATTAGTTTCCTTTTCGTTCCAGCTGGTATTTCAGTTATTAACTCATTACCAATCTTAAGTAAGAGTCCTGTTTTAATTATTTTATTAATTATTATTTCAACTATTTTATTACTTATTAGCACTGGTTTTGCTTCACAACTTTTAGTTACGAAATCACTTTTCCCATCTAAAGAAAAAAATGAAGAAACTAGTCAAATCGGAGGTTAAACAATGCTTGATCATTTAGGAATTCACACACCATACTTTGGAATATTACTTTCATTAATTCCTTTCGTAATTGCTACATACCTATATAAAAAAACAAATGGTTTCTTCTTATTGGCACCATTATTTGTCAGTATGGTTGTAGGAATAGTGTTTTTAAAGGTAACTGGCATTAGCTATCAAAATTACAAAATTGGTGGTAATATCATTAACTTCTTTTTAGAACCGGCTACTATTAGTTTTGCGATACCTTTATATAAAAAACGTGATGTATTAAAAAAATACTGGATTCAAATATTTGGTGGAATTGCCATAGGTACTGTCGTAGCACTTATTTTGATATACCTAGTTGCTAGATTATTCCAATTTGGTTCTCAGATTACAGCATCAATGCTACCTCAAGCAGCAACAACAGCAATCGCTTTACCTGTATCTGAAGGTATTGGCGGAGTAAAAGAATTAACTTCCTTGGCGGTTATTTTAAATGCAGTAGTTATTTCTGCACTAGGTGATAAAATAGTTAAAATGTTTAGAATTTCAAACCCCATTGCGAGAGGATTAGCTTTAGGTACTAGTGGCCACACTCTGGGTGTAGCTGCTGCTAAAGATTTAGGTGAAACAGAAGAATCTATGGGAAGTATCGCCGTTGTTATTGTAGGCGTAATTGTCGTAGCTGTTGTACCTATTCTCGCACCAATCTTATTATAAATTTTTAAACTTTATAATATAAAAATAGAGCTACATTTCCTTATACTTTTAATAGGAAATGTAGCTCTTTATTATTAACAATTACAAATCACTGAATATTATCCTAATTTTTGAACTTGGTCTTCTTGTGACTGAGTTTTTTATTTTTGCGAGTTGGATCTAAACGCTTCTCTAAAAAGCGTAATCCAATGTCAATAATTATAGCGATTAATGCAATAGGAATGGCACCAGCTAAAATGAATGTTGTTCCATCTGTAGAATTTGTACCACGAATGATAATATCCCCAAGTGTTGGCGCACCTATAAATGAACCAATCGCTACAATACCAATTGCTACTACAAGTGCGATTCTTATACCTCCAATAATCACAGATAATGATAAAGGAAGCTCAATCATTCTTAAAATTTGGTTGCCCGTCATGCCCATACCTTTACCCGCATCTTTAATGTTATCATCAACTTCTACGATACCTGTGTACGTATTTTTAATAATTGGTAGTAAAGAATATAAGAACACGGTCACAACAACAGTAGTTGGTCCTAGACCCATAGCTAACATTAGAATCGCTAGCATCGCAATGGCAGGTACTGTTTGGATAATGTTAGCAATCGTAATGATTGGCCATGATAAGCGTTTATATTTCGCTATAAAAATCCCAATGGGTATACCAATGATACAAGCGAATAACACTCCATAAACAGACATAAGTAAGTGTTTAAAGAAAAGTTCTAAAAGGAAGGCCCAGTTGAGTGAATAATACTCTAGGATTGAATGCAATAAATTGCCTTTCATTATTTTTGCCCTCCTTTCTCATCATCAAAATAATGATGTTTCTTCAAGTACTCTTCCGCAATCACGGCAGGTTCTTTGCCTTTACCATCCGCTTCATAATTTAATTTTTGCATTTCTTTAGTATTAATTTTACCTTGTAGTTTTTTCAATGCTTTATCAATTTTAGGATTATCTTTAATTAATTTCTCCGTAGCTAGAGGACTGCCATCATATGGTGGGAAGAATTTACGATCATCTTTTAAGATTTTTAAATCATAGGCTGCAATACGCCCATCTGTAGAATATCCTACTGCTACATCTAATTTTTTATTTTTAAGTGCATCATAAACTAAACCAATTTGCATTGGACGAGCACTATCAAATTTAAAGCCATAATCCTTAACGAATGCAGGATAGCCATCTCCTGCACGATTCATCCATTGCGTATCCATACCTAAACGCAATTTATCTTTATACTTTTTAAGATCTGATACTTTTTCTAAATGATATTTCTTAGCTGTTTCTTTAGTAACCATAAAAGCGTATGTGTTAGCAAACCCTAGAGAATCATAATATTTTTGATCATATTTCTTTTTAAATAAGCGTTGCGTTTCTGACATCGCCTTTTTAGGGTCCTTCGTCGGTTTAGCATCAAGTACACTTGTTAGTTCCGTACCTGTGTATCGAACTGACGACATATTCACATCTCCGCGTTGTAACGCATTATGCTGAATAATACTTGATCCTAAGTTACCAATTAAAGTTGGTTTGATTTTGCCATTTGTTTCATGCTCAATCATTAATTTTTCCATATTACCAATAATTTTTGTTTCACTTGTTTCAGTCGTCGTAATTTTTACATCATCTTTTGCATTGCCATCACCAAGGCCTGGCAAACTACACCCAGATAATACTAAGAGGGACAATGCAATGAGAATGACTGTATATTTCATATGTTTCTTCAAAGACGTTTCCTCCCTTTTTAATTATCTAGATACTTTGAGACCTTTAGGCACTGCCCACTTTTCAACTAATGAAAGTAAGAAGTCAACAATTAACGCTAAAAGTGTTACTAAAATAGCTGCACTTATAATCATAGGTGGTTGATAAAGATTTAAACCGTTAAATACCAAGTCACCTAATCCGCCAGCTCCGACATAACTTGCAAGAGTTGCCCAACTAATAACATACACACTTGAAAGTCGGATACCACTAATGATAAGAGGTAATGCAAGTGGTAATTCAACATCTTTCATTAATTGCATCTTCGTCATCCCCATACTTTGACCTGCTTGAATAACATTTTTATCAATATTTTTTACACCTAATACTGTATTATTCAAAATCGGTAGTAAAACATAGATAAATAAAGCTACAATAGCCGGTGTCTTACCTACACCAAAGATAGGAATCATAATTGCTAATACTGCAAGTGTTGGTATTGTTTGGAGTACACCTGCAATGGTTAATACAACATTAGCTGTGCGAGTCGTTTTAGAAAGTAAAATACCCAGTGGCACCGCTACAACAATTGCTATTAGTAAAGCAATAATTGAAATATAGAAATGCTCAATTGTTTTCGATATGAGTTGACCGCCGTATTCTTGAAAGAATGCTCTCATTATTGATCAACTCCCGTTTTCTGAGTATCATCAGGCTCATTAGCTCCTTTATGTGAGTCAGACTCTTGAGCTACGTTAGCCTCTTGCTCCTCTTGAACACGGTTGTGGGTAGGATGATTATTTAAATGAGATGAGTCATTCCTTAAGCCCTCATCACTCTCACCCCAAATTGAATCGTAAACAATGTCCACTAAGTTTGCACGAGTAATTAAACCAATTAATTCATTATCATCACCCACTACCGGTACGTTTCTTACATTACGTTTAAGAATCGTACGCACTGAATCTTGTAATTTTGAATCAATATGTACCTTATAAATATCACGTTGCATCGTATCAATTAATTCTTTTTTTGCTCTTAAACCTTGATTGATATCTTCAATATCTAAGAAACCTAATAATTTATTATGATTATTCACGACAAAGATGGTATCCACTCGACGTTCTCTCATAATATTAACTGCATCATTTAATGAATCATCCGCCTGTACTGTTACAGGTTTAATCATCGCACCTTCTACCGTCTTCATATTCGGACGATCTTGTATTAAACGATTTTGACCGATAAAGTCTTTAACGAAGTCATTCGCAGGATTTCTTAATATATTATCTGGTGTATCATACTGCACAACTTGCCCTTTAGACATGATACAAATTTTATCTGCCAGCTTAATCGCCTCATCCATATCATGTGTAACGAAAATAAATGTTTTACCAAGCTTTTGTTGTAACTCTTTAACTAAGTCTTGTAACGTATCTCGAGTTATAGGATCAAGTGCGCCAAATGGTTCATCCATTAAAATGATATCCTGTTCAGCAGCAAGTGCACGCACTACTCCAATACGTTGTTGTTGCCCACCTGACAATTCAGCTGGATAGCGATCTAAGTATTCTTCAGGTAAATCGACTAATTTAATTAATTCTTTTGCCTTACTATCTTTCTTCTCTTTAGACCATTTTAAAAGTTTAGGTACTAAAACAATGTTCTCTCGAATGGTCATATGTGGCATTAAACCGATTTGTTGAATGACGTAACCTATGCTACGGCGTAATTCTACTGGATTCATATTACGTACATCCTTACCATTCATCGTAATCTGACCGTCAGTCGCTTCAATCATACGATTAATCATACGTAATGCGGTCGTTTTACCACTACCACTTGTCCCAATAAAGGCGATAAATTCACCAGATTCAATATCCAAGGAAATATTATCAACTGCTTTTTTATTCCCTGAATAAATTTTGGTTAAGTTTTTAATACTTAACATAGTTTTGTTCCCCTTTCCAATAGTTAAAGTGACGAAGTTTCCTCAAATTTCAAAAAATAAAAGGCCTCAAGAGCAGTTGTTAAACAAATAGGTTCATAAGTTAAACAAGAGCACAGAGGCCTTTGCTTTTAAAATTTTGAATATGTAATATTTCACATAATTATGTTAGCAATCTGAATATCATACTAACACTAATATGTGCACACGTGAACTTCGGCAGTTATATAAGTCTATACCCTATATTAATTTATTAAACATCAGTCAACTTACAAAGTCATATTTTTCTATGTTAACTTTTTTATAAAATAGAGCCTAAATAAATATTTACCATCTAAAAGTTAAATTTCGATGAAAAAATAAATCAAACCGCAAAAATTCGTGAATTTTTTCACATAAATTTGCTTTAACCTATTGAAAACCTACCATAATAGTATTATTCTCAAAGTGTGATAAGAATTATTACACCAAATGAAAGACTAAAGATGTAGTTTCGATGTCAAATAAACAATTGAGGGGTTGTTAAATTATGAAAGCAGCAGTCTGGTATGGACAAAAAGATGTTCGTGTAGAGGACCGCGATCCAAAAGTATTAAAAGATGATGAAGTTCAAGTGAAAGTCTCATGGACAGGTATTTGTGGTACAGATTTACATGAATATTTAGAAGGACCTATTTTCATTTCAACAGACAAACCTGATCCGTTGTTAGGTCAAAAAGCACCTGTAACATTGGGTCATGAGTTTTCTGGCGTAGTTGAAAACGTTGGTAAAGATGTCACACGTTTCAAAAAAGGTGATCGAGTTGTCGTAAACCCAACTGTTTCTAAACGTGAAAAAGAAGAAAATGTTGATTTATATGATGGTTATTCATTTATAGGTTTAGGTTCAGATGGAGGGTTTGCAGAGTTTACTAACGCACCTGAAACAAACGTGTATCATTTACCTGACAATGTATCAGCACGTGAAGGCGCACTTGTTGAACCTACAGCTGTAGCTGTTCAAGCTGTTAAGGAAGGCGAATTATTATTCGGTGACACAGTTGCGGTATTTGGAGCTGGCCCTATTGGTTTACTAACTGTTATAGCAGCTAAAGCAGCTGGTGCAAGTAAAATCTTTGTCTTCGATCTATCTGAAGAACGCTTAGAAAAAGCAAGAAGCGTTGGAGCAACTCATACCTTTAACTCTGGAAATGTAGACCCAGTAAAAGCTGTATATGATAACACTGAAAATGGTGTAGATGTTTCATTCGAAGTAGCTGGTGTTGGTATTACATTACAACAATCTATTGAAGTGACACGTCCACGTGGTACTTCAGTTATCGTAGCTATTTTCGGTCACCCAGTAGAATTTAATCCTCTTCTTCAAATGAATAGAGGGGTTAAATTAACTACTACAATTGCCTATACACCAACAACTTTCCAACAAACAATCGATTTAATCGCTAATGGCAGTTTAAATGTTAAAGATGTAGTTACCGATGAAATTGAATTAGAAAATATAGTCGAAAGTGGTTTCAATCAACTTGTTAATGATAAATCGCAAGCTAAAATTTTAGTCCGTTTAAATGGTGATCAAAAATAATTCAACAATTAGAGTGAAATAAATAAGCGAACAGGGTGGAATCTGTTCGCTTTAAAGCTGTCGGCATGGTCTCTGACGATGTCGACAGTTTTTTATTTATGCTTAGAGAATAAAATCATGCGCCTGCTCTTTCTTTTCATCACTTATCTTGCATGCCTTTTCCATTTAAAATATGCTCATAATACTTTTCAATGCGATTAATTCTAGTTTGACTACGTTTCGCTTGTGAAATGTGATATATGTACTGATGCTGACGACCTGGAGTCAGATTATCAAACGCCTCTTTAAATTGTGGATTTTCTGAGAATTTTTCCTCTAACTCTTCAGGCACTTCATAATCTTTAGTTTTCTTCATTTCAACTTTCTTACCTGCTTTTTCAGTTTGAATGGCTTCATTTATATAGAATAAAATCTCATCTTTTCGTTCTTTAATTTCGTCTAAACTTTCAAAACGCAATTGACGGGCTGCTTGAACTTTCTCAGTTTGTTGCACTAACGTATGATATTTATCCTCTAAGATAGCCCCTTTATGAAATAGTAGTGCTACATAATGTTTAAAACCATGAATAAGCACTACATTCTTATTATTTAATGTGTAACATGGGTGCATCCATTTATATGTTTCTTCAAGTTCAGTTTCTTCAAAAATTAACTTTCTCAAATATTTATAACACGCCTGCCATTGACTATCTTTTTGTAAAAATTGTTCAACCTTTTCATTTTTTTGTTTATTCATCATTAGCTACCCCCTTCAATCCTTTTATTAAATATTATTAGCTATTGTATAATTAATTTTCAGAAAAATCTAATTATGTAACGTTAATTAAAATTTTACAAAAACACAATTTGACTATTAATTAAACTCGCGTATAATTGTACCAGTAATTTGTTGAAAAATCTTTCAGCACATAAGAAGGAGTAAATATGGAAAATAAAAATAAATCAAAAAGTAGTAAGATTAACCTCTCGCAACTCGTCTTACTAGGGCTTGGTTCATTAATCGGTTCTGGTTGGTTATTCGGAGCATGGGAGGCATCTTCTATCGCTGGTCCAGCCGCCATTATTTCATGGATCATCGGTTTCATAGTTATTGGAACGATAGCTTATAACTATATTGAAATTGGGACAATGTTCCCACAATCAGGTGGCATGAGTAATTATGCTCAATACACACATGGTTCACTACTTGGATTCATAGCGGCATGGGCTAACTGGGTTTCACTCGTAACAATTATTCCAATTGAAGCTGTTTCAGCTGTACAATATATGAGTTCGTGGCCTTGGGAATGGGCTAAACCTATGGGAGCTTTAATGAAAGACGGCTCAATCAGTACAATTGGTTTATTCGCCGTTTACGTTATTATCGCAATATTCTCCCTTTTAAACTACTGGTCTGTCAAACTATTAACTTCTTTCACTAGTTTAATTTCAGTATTTAAATTAGGAGTACCTTTATTAACTATTATTATGTTAATGATTTCTGGATTTGATACAAATAACTATGGTCACTCAGCAAGTGCATTTATGCCATATGGTAGTGCACCAATCTTCGCTGCAACGACTACATCAGGTATCATTTTCTCATTTAACGCATTCCAAACTATCATTAATATGGGATCTGAGATTAAAAATCCCGAGAAAAATATCGCTCGAGGTATTGCGATTTCACTTACATTAAGTGCAATCTTATACATTGTACTTCAAAGTACGTTCATTACATCAATGCCAAGTTCAATGATTCATGAACATGGTTGGAATGGAATTAATTTCAATTCACCTTTCGCAGATATGGCAATTTTATTAGGTATCAATTGGTTAGCAATTTTACTTTATGTTGAGGCTGTTGTTTCACCATTTGGTACAGGTGTATCATTCGTAGCTGTTACTGGCCGTGTGTTACGCGCTATGGAAAAGAATGGTCATATTCCTAAATTCTTAGGTAAAATGAATGAACAATATAATATTCCACGTGTAGCAATTGCATTTAACGCAATCATCAGTATGATTATGGTTACACTTTTCCGTGACTGGGGTACATTAGCAGCGGTTATTTCTACAGCAACATTAGTAGCATATTTAACAGGCCCAACAACAGTTATTTCATTACGTAAAATGGCACCAAAAATGACACGTCCATTTAAAGCAAATATCTTAAAATTTATGGCGCCATTATCATTCGTACTTGCGTCACTAGCAATTTATTGGGCTATGTGGCCTACGACTGCAGAAGTTATTTTCATTATCATTTTAGGTTTACCAATTTATTTCTTCTATGAATATAAGATGAATTGGAAAAACACTAAAAAACAAATCGGCGGTAGTTTATGGATTATTATTTACTTAGTCGTACTCGCATTCTTATCATTCATCGGAAGTAAAGAATTCAAGGGTATGAACTGGATTCATTACCCATGGGATTTCTTAGTTATCGCAATTGTAGCTTTAATCTTCTATCAATTAGGTACAACAAGTTACTTCGAAAGTATTTACTTCAAACGTGCCAATAAATTAAACAAGAAGATGGGCGATAAATTAAGAAAACGTCGCAGAAAAGCAAGACGTAAAGACTGGAAAGAAAGAGATCGTCAAGAACAAAATAACTAACGCATAACTTATAGCGCTCGAGATAAATATCTCGAGCGTTTTTTTAATGGTATAGTTTAAATTAAGAGATTGATAAGGAGATGGGAATATGGTTAAAGTAAATATCAATGAAGGAACAGTTCTTGGAACAAGTGACGGTGATATCGATACATTTCTAGGTATACCTTATGCCCAATCATTTAATTCTAAGACACGTTTTCAACATTCACAGTTATACAACATTGTCGATGAGATGATTGATGCCAAGAAAGCTAAACCTATCCCTCCCCAACCCTATAATTCACTTGAAGATTTCTTCTCAAATGGCGTTCAGACGTTTGAAACTTTTAAACAAGATGAGAATTGTCTTTATCTTAATATTTGGCGAGCAAGTAATACCCAAAATTTAAAACCCGTGGTTATTTATTTCTATGGAGGAGGATTTACTCAAGGGCACGGAACAGCAGATTTATACAATCCCTATCATCTCGTAGAACAAGAAGATACTATTGTTATTACCTTCAATTATCGTTTAGGTGCTTTAGGTTATTTAGACTGGTCTTATTTCAATAATCATTATGATTACAATAATGGTATGTCTGATCAAATCAACCTTTTAAAATGGGTACACCATCATATTGCCTACTTTGGTGGTAATCCTCAAAACATAACGTTGATGGGTCAATCTGCGGGAAGTATGAGCATAATGGCACTCATGCAAATACCAGAATTAGACCAGTATTATCACAAAGTGATGTTGCTCAGTGGCACATTACATAGTGATTCTCCTCTAACTGCAAATAAGAAGGCGCAACAATTTGAATCTTTAGTTCACAAGCATTATCCTGATAAATCAATTGAATCATTAACTAGTAATGAAATTTTAGATTTAATGAGATTACATAAAGTAGAACGAGGGCCATCGAGAAGTCTTGATTTGATTTATCAACCTATCCAAAGCCCTGAAATGACACGATCTGTAACTGCATTTTCAAAACCAGTATTCGTTGGTTTCACGAATTCTGAGGGAGATATTTATATAGAGAATGATTCACGGAAACTGTCACCATTGCGCTTTAAAGAAATCATGCGCTTATTCGATATTCCCATTTTAGAAGAAGTTCAAAGTGCACAACAACAAAGAGAAGTAATAACGACATCTTATTTTAAAAATATGGCATTGAACTTTCTACAATCTACACATTCTCAACATAAATGGTTAGCACGTTTCGACTGGTGTAAACCTAAAAGCATTCATTTTAAATCTGCTTACCATATTCTCGATATGATATTTTGGTTTGGCAACTTAAATATTTTATCAGCAAATAACTATCATTATACGCAATCAGATATTCAATTAAGTCATGACATGATGGCAGATTTAGGTCACTTTGTAAGATACAATAGAATGCCTTGGTCTAAATACCATGAAGATACTGAATACTTTCATATATATAAATAAACCTGAAACGCTCATCCACTAACATGAGCGATTCAGGTTTTAATTTTTAGCGTAATGAATGTTCTTTAAAGTTAAAACAACAATAAGTCCGAGTAAGCCAATTATAGCACTTGTATAGGTTATGGCTTGAACATTAATATGAGATATCACTAACCCTCCAACAATGCCACCAAAACCAATACCGGCGTTCAGACATGACATATTCCAACTCATTACTTGGCTTGTATCACCTTCAACGTGTTCAATAATCCCACTTTGAATCGCAGGGTTCGTACTCCACTGCATAATATTCCATACAAACAATCCAATGAGTAGAATAACTGTTCCTGCAAGTAATTGGTTTAACACAAGCATCATGATAATGAAGATTGATACTGATATCATCAACCAACGCTTACTTGTAATTTTATCTGCAAAGACTCCCCCAAGTGATGTTCCGATTACTCCAGCAACACCGTTGATTAACAATGCTAGAGATACAAAAGATAACTCGTGTCCCTTAGATAAAATTAATGGGTTAATATACACAAAAGTGACTGAGTTTGCTACTAAAACTAAGAAAGTAATAATTAAATATTTTACGATTTCCATAGGACGTAAGATACGTGAAGGTATTTCGGAATCATTGTCCGATGAATGATTAGAACGATTGGCATGTGCTAATTCGCTTTCTTTAGGAAGATAGATAATCATCAATATACCTACTAGAACACTAACTGCCATAATAAATAGAAATGTAAAGCGCCAACCAACCCAATCACCTATCATTGTTCCAATAGGGACACCAAATACGTTAGCACCACTAAATCCTGTATACACAACACCTATCATCTTACCTCTATTCTTCGGTTTCGTTAACATTGCAGTTAGGGCTAAGACCTTAACAATGATTAATGATGCTGCAGCTGACGATAGTATACGTCCTATAACTAAAATAGTGAAATTCGGTGCAATTGCGATGATTCCGTTACCAATGATAAAGGTGAATAACGTCCATAATAAAACTGGTCGTACAGCAAATCGATTCGTTAATTTAACTAAAATCGGACCACAAATTGCAAATGTTAATGCGTACATTGTAACCAGCTGACCTATAATCGCTTCGGAAACATTAAGATCATGGCTCATTAAATTCATAATACCAGCTACCATCATCTCTACCATTCCCACGATAAACACACTCAATATAAAAGTGGCAATACGCACGATAGACATAAATAAACTCCTTTCTTTTAAAACTAAATTGTATCGCAAAGGTTTGTAGCAAAAATAAAACAGCTACAAACGCTGAAATGTTCATAACTGTTTCATTATATAATAAGAAATTATGTTTTGTGTAGAATGGATTTAGGTATTATTCATCCCCTACTACATCTGAGTTTCGCGCTACCAACTGATGTCTAGCGTTGAAGAATTGGCCATAACTCATGTAAGTTGCAATTAATGCTGACATAATCGTTGCTGTCGTATGAATAAAGACTACTAATAGTTGGAATTTAATGGCTTGTAATGGAGGTACCCCACCAATAATTAAGCCAGTCATCATCCCAGGAATAGATACAAGTCCATACGTTTTCACAGAGTCAATAGTTGGTACAATGGCCAAACGGATACTCTCTCTAATAGAAGACTTTGATGCCATCTTCGGAGTTGCCGATAGCGTTAATTTAGATTCAATACCTGAAATGTCTTGAACAAATGACCGATCTAAGTTTTGATAAGCTAAGTTAATGGCAATCAAGCCATTATTCGCCAACATCCCGCCAATTGGAATAACTTCATTCGCAGTAAATTTTATCGCTCCGGTAGCTAAAGTGCCTGCTAATGGTAATGCTGTACCGATAAATATAGCTACGAATGAAATCCAGAATACATGATGCATCACTGGTGAAGCACGACTTATAGTATTCCATGATGCATTAATAATAATCACTAGCACACATAGCATGAGTAGCCATTTTTCATTAATTTTAAAAATGTAATGTAGCAAGAATCCTAAAATAAGTAATTGTATTGCTGCTCGTATCGTTGCAACTACTAAATCTTTAATGATATGTAAACCTTCTTTATATGAAATAAAGATTGGAATCAATAATAGTAGTGCTGTTAAACATAATGCTGTATTACTCATCACTATTCAACTCCTCGTCCTTAGTGATTTTACCGTCAGTAATGGTGATTCTTCTTTTAAAATGTCTCATACTCTGATCATCACTATGAGTAATCCAAAGAATGGCTACGCCTTTTTTAGCAAAATCAAAGATAATATTTTCAATATTTTCTTTGTTCTTAGTATCTAGTGCACTTGTCGATTCATCCAATAGTAACACTTCTGGCTCATACATTAATTGACGTGCAATCGTAATTCTTTGACGTTCCCCACCAGACATATGTTCAATTTCAGCATCTAAGTCATAATCTCCCAGTCCGACTTGTTTAATAAGTTGTTTTGCTTTTTCCTTATCAAACTTATCCCCTCTTGCCTCACAAGGGAATTTCATATTATGTTCAATCGTTGAACCTATTAAGCCACTTTGTTGCATAAGATAACTTACACGTGATCTTAATTCTTCTGGCGAATAGTCATTGTAATTTTTGCCATCTAGATATAGCTCACCTTCAGTAGGACTAATTAAATTATTAAGTTGCTTAAATAAGGTGCTCTTTCCACTTCCAGATGGCCCTATAACTGCTATGGTATCCCCTTTTTCAATATTTAAATTGATGTTGTTTAATATTGTACGTTTATCCGCTTCATATGTAAGATTCTCAACTTTTAATAGCAAGACTAACGCTCCTTTCTATGAAATTATTGTTGTTTATATTCCCTATTTTAAGTTTTATATTAACATTAAATAAATATTTATATTTTCTGAATATTATATTTATCATTACACAAAAAATGAGTACACACTCACAAATGTGTACTCATTTACATTATAAACCCATTACCATTATTAGAAATGAAACAGCATTGTTTATAGTATGCATCGTAATGGTAGCTGCTAAATTTCTACCAGTTTTGTGATAAACAAAAACGATCATGGACGCGATGATAATATAGGGTCCTATTTCAAATGGTGATTTAGCACCCACACAATGTAAGCTAGCAAATATAAGTATCGAGACTATATACATGAGCCCGTAAGTTAATTTTTTACCTAATTCATGAATAATCAAATGTCTAAATATTAACTCTTCAACAAAAGGTGTGAGTATAACAATATCTAGAAAAAGAAATGGTACTAACCATCCATGTGTAAACATTTTCGCTATATCTTTATTATTTTCAGTATCATTAAATTGAAACTTTTCCGGTAAAAACTGCATTAAAATCTGATAAAAAGATTCAAATACATAAATCATGATGATAGATCCTATAATTAATATAATATGTTTCTTAAGTGCTTTGAATCGTGATATAGCTATAGGTTTAATGTTGTTTTTATGCATGAGATAAAACACAATTAGTAAAATGAATGCTCCAATTACACTTCCAATGGTTGCAGCATTCATATAATAATCTTCAAATATTTTCTTTGACATGTTACCTACTATTGCATAACCAATGTAGGCACCAATAATTCCACATATAATAGGTATCGCTGTTAAGTTTAATATATAAATTGGAATTAACCAGAAGTCTCTCTTCACTATTTTCTTCGAATCAAATTCGTTCATAACTGGTGTATTTGTTTGTTGATGTATTTCATGTGATTCGTTGCTCATTGAATACTCCTTTATTTAATAACTTTAAAAGATATACACTTTACTCAATATCTCTAAAAATATGAAGCATTGCACACCTACTTGGTAAAGATAGGCTACTGCTAAATTTTGACCTGTTCTAATGTATAAATAAGTTGCACCACTCGCAATAAGTAAATACGGAATTATTTCGAAAATAGAAGCTATGTCATACGTATGTACTATAGATTCGATAACAATTGATATCACAATCATTATTTTCTTGTTCCATTTCTTACCTAACTCATGAATAATGATGTGTCTATAGATAAGTTGTTCAATCATAGGGCGTAAAATTACCATTGATATAAACGTAAAGCATAAGGCGATTGGGTGTAGAAATAATCCTTCCACTCGCCGTTCATATTGTGTTACACCAAATCTTAATGAGGCAGGTAGCCACTGAACAAGCCACTCAATAAGTAACATTAGCACAAATGTAATTATAACTACAATAAGTATTTGACGTACATACTTTTTAGCGTTTTTAAACTGTCTCCTTGCGACACTGGCAATATAAAACTTATGTAAGGTAAAAAACAGCATGAGCACTAAACCTTGTGCCAGAACAAAGCTTATACTTAATGAAAGGTTGTAAAACCAGTCAGGTGGTGCATGCTGTGTAATCATTGCAGTAATACCTAGTGTTCCAAAGACTACGATGATAGGTATTATACTTTGACAAAATATGTATGCTGGTATAAGTAGAATGTCTTTTTTAACAACCTTTTTACTGTTCCATAAAGGAATATGTCGTTTTCTCTCTATTGATTGTGTCTCTCTATTCATAGCTCACCTCTTATTACCTATCACTTAAACATTATCACTAAAGTACGTAAATGTAATAATTTAATTGAAATTTTAAAATTAATTTTATACGCTTTCATTGTAAAACGCATACATTAATGTATCATAATAATGAAGAAACTAGTTTAGGGGGAATGTTTATGTCTATATTGACAACGATGCAATTTATAGTCAATATCATCATAATGATTGTGCTATTAGGTATTGTTATCATGAGTTTAATTTGGCTATTTAAAGATAAAGGTCAAGATCAACATAGTGTACTTAGAAATTTTCCAGTTTTAGGACGTATCCGTTATATCTCTGAAAAAATAGGCCCCGAACTTCGTCAGTACTTCTTCGCTGATGATAATGAAGGTAAACCATTTTCAAGAAATGATTATAAACATATTGTTCTTGCAGGTAAATATAACTCTCGCATGACGAGTTACGGTACTCAAAGAGAATATAAAGATGGGTTTTACATACAAAACACAATGTTTCCATTACAAGCCTCAGAATTACATGTCGATAATTCAGATTTAATCTCAACATTTTTATATCAAATTGAAAACGAACGATTATTTAGTCGTGATGAACATAGAAAAAGATCTCAAATCGATCCTTTCTTCTTATCAGATGAACATGCAGTTGTCCTAGGACCTGAACTTAAACATCCATATAAAGTAAAACGTTTAGTAGGACAATCAGGTATGAGTTATGGTGCACTCGGTAGAAATGCTATAACTGCTTTATCAAAAGGGTTATCTAAAGCAGGCACTTGGATGAATACAGGTGAAGGTGGGCTATCAGATTACCATCTTAAGGGTGATGGTGATATCATTTTCCAAATTGGCCCAGGACTTTTTGGCGTGAGAGATAAAGAAGGACACTTTAATAAAGACATGTTTTTACAATTGGCTGATCGTGAAAATATTCGCGCATTTGAATTAAAGTTAGCTCAAGGCGCTAAAACACGTGGTGGTCATATGGAAGGCAATAAAGTTACAGAAGAAATTGCTAAAATTCGTAATGTTAAACCCCATGAAACAATTAATTCACCAAACCGTTTTGACTTTATTAAAAATCCAGAAGACTTACTCAAATTTGTTGATCAAATTAAGAATCTAGGTCAAAAACCTGTAGGATTTAAAATCGTAGTAAGTAAAGTTGATGAAATCGAAAAACTAGTAAAAACAATGGTTCAACTCGATACTTATCCAAGTTTTATCACTGTCGATGGCGGTGAAGGTGGCACGGGGGCTACTTTCCAAGAACTTGAAGATGGCGTCGGATTACCTTTACTTACCGCACTACCCATCGTCTCAGGTATGTTAGAAAAATATGGTGTCAGAGATAAAATTAAAATATTTGCATCTGGTAAACTCATCACTCCCGATAAAATTGCCATTGCGTTAGGTTTAGGTGCTGATTTAGTAAATATTGCTAGAGGTATGATGATTAGTGTTGGTTGCATCATGAGTCAACAATGTCACTTAAATACATGTCCAGTTGGTGTCGCTACAACTGATCCTAAAAAAGAAAAAGCGCTCATCGTTGATGAGAAACAATACCGTGTGACAAATTATGTAACTAGTTTACATGAAGGTCTATTTAATATCGCAGCGGCTGTTGGTGTTAATAGTCCGACTGAAATCACATCAGAACATATTATTTATAGAGAGCTTGATGGAGCTACTCAAAAAATTAAAGATTATAAACTTAAATTAATTTCATAACTAAAAAAAGAGTGCGAGATTCACGTCCCGCACTCTTCATCATCTAAAATAATTGTTCAATCAACTTCAACAATTATTCATCATTCATTTTGCTTTTCTCTTTCAAACCATTACGTTTCAATTGTTTAACTAATTTCTTCATACTTACATAATCTTTTTTCTTAGCTTTAGCAGACTCGAAACCTAAATTCTTTTTCAATTTATCTACGTCTACTTCTTTATAATCGACATCTATATGCTCGACAGCTTTTTGATCTTTGTAATCGACTTTATACGTTACACCTTTAACGCCTTTAAAAGCTTTCTCATCTTTTTTTAACATTTCTTTAGCTTGTGATTGATCAATTCCTAAATCATCATATTTAACCGTTCCAATGGTAGATTGCTTAAGTACTTCGTCATCCTTATATGTTAATGACGTAATGACATTCTTACCATTAACGTCTCCCTCATATGTCTTCGTTTGTTCCTTACTACACGCAGAAAGTGCAGCCACACTTAGAACTAACACTGCTATAAGAGAAATCACTTTTTTCATTGTTGTCGCCTTCTCTCGTCTTTTTTTCAAATAAATTATACCACCATCGATACAAATATGTTACTCATATTACTTTCCACTATTTGATTTTATTTCTTGAAAATGAACTCAAAAGCTACTGCCACATCATAAAGAATGTCACATGCATGTTATACTAAAATTGAAAACTTATTATTGGAGGAGATAGCTATGTCTGACTCAAAGGAACTACTTAAATCATTAACAGACGTTAACGGCATTGCTGGACATGAAAAAAATGTTAAATCACTAATGAAAGATTACTTAACTCCTGTAAGTGACGAGATCGTTGAAGATAATTTGGGAGGCATTTTCGGGAAAAAGCGTGCCCAAAATGGTTCAAAATCATTAATGATTTCAGGTCATCTTGATGAAATCGGATTTATCGTGACTCAAATCGATAAAGACGGCTATATTTATTTCACACCTATCGGGGGCTGGTGGAACCAAGTGATGTTATCTCAGAAAGTAACAATCACTACTGAAAATGGTAAAGAAATTAGAGGTATTATCGGTTCAAAACCTCCTCATGCGCTCTCACAGGAAGAACGTAAGAAACCAGTTGAAATTAAACATATGTATATTGATATAGGTGTAGCAAACAAAGAAGAAGCTGAAGCTGCGGGAGTAGAGCTTGGAAATATGATTACACCATATAGTGAATTTGAAACACTTGCAAATGATAAATATTTAACTGCGAAGGCGTTTGATAATCGGTATGGTTGCGCATTAGCTATTGATGTCCTCAACCGTTTAAAAGATGACAGTATTGATATCAACTTATTCGCTGGTGCCACAGTTCAAGAAGAAGTCGGTTTACGTGGTGCTAAAGTCGCAGCTAATCTTATCAAACCAGATCTTGCAATAGCAGTAGATGTCGGCGTGGCATATGATGTTCCAGGTATGAGTAGTGAGAAGAATCAAGGCAACTTAGGTGATGGCCCTCTTGTTATCATGATGGATGCAACAAGTATTGCACATGATGGTTTCCGTAAACATATTAAAGAGGTTGCAGAAGCTCATCATATTCCTGTTCAATGGGCTACAACTCCTGGAGGCGGTACTGATGCTGGTAGCATTCATGTAGCCAATGAAGGAATTCCGACAATCACTATTGGTGTAGCATTAAGATATATGCATTCTAATGTTTCAGTCATGCACACAGATGATTATGAAAATTCTGTTCAACTGATTACTGAGATCGTACGCTCGTTAAATGACGACAGCTATCAATCATTAATGTGGTAACAAAAAGACAAGGAGGCAAATCATGTTTTCTAAAAATGATGATAAAAAGACAACTATTTTTGGAGCAATGAAATGTTCTAATTGTGGCAAAGAAATCAATAAAGATGAAAATCTTACAATACAAGTTAAAGCGAAAGACTTAAAAGGTTATACCCATCTAGCAAATTGGGCTGATTCGCAATATAAATTATGTGAAAACTGCGCCCAACAATAGAATAAATGCCTAAATCTGAAACGCATATAACCCCCAGTTCCTCATTTATGGAAACTGGGGGTTTGTGATTATATCATATATGATATGGTCATCATTATTTCGTTGAATTCTTCCAACTATCGTCACTTAACATTTCACCAGGCCATGTATATGCCATCACACCACCATCGATACGAATCGTTTCACCTGTAATAAATGAACTATCATCAGAAGCAAGGAATGTCACTAGTTTACCTACTTCATCAGGCGTACCCAAACGACCTAAAGGTGTAACCCATTTTTGATTTTCACGGAATGTTTTACCCGCTTCATCTTCAGAGGTACCTGCTAAATTATCAACTAATGGTGTTTCGATTGTACCAGGTGCTATCGCGTTTGCGCGAATATTTTCACGACCATATTCAATGGCAATAGATTTTGTAAAGTTAATCACGCCACCTTTAGCAGCGTTGTAACCAGAACGATACAAGTCAGCTGCTTGACCTGAGAATGATGCCGTATTAATGATAGAGCCACCATGATCCATCATTAAAGGTAATAAGAACTTAGTTACTAAGAAAGTTCCTCTCATATCTACAGCCATAATTTTATCGAAGACCTCTACTGGATATTCATGAATACGACCCGCACCATGATCTACACCTGCATTATTAAATATCACGTCGATACGACCATATTTATCTTTAGCTTTCTCGGCAAATTGTTCTACTTGATGTTCATCGGAAATATCTACTTTATAGGCTGTAGCTTGACCACCAGCCTCATTAATTTCCTTCACTGTGTCATCTAACTTATCAGAAATGTCTAATGCTAAGACATGTGCACCTTCATTGGCTAAGACCTTTGCAGAACCTTGGCCTATACCTGTACTTGCGCCGGTTACTACTACAATTTTGTTTTCTAAACGTTTCATCGCTCGTCACTCTCCCGATTTTTTAATTCCTTCATAAAACTTTCTTCATTATTTACAATATATATCTTCCACTTTTAAATTCTTCTTAAACGCTGTTATATCAATGATATCGCTTTAGTTTATGATATTTATTTTCCGGAAAATGAACTTTAATATTATAGATAGCGTTTACATATATGTATTTATCATGTAAGCTTAGTTTTAAATTTCAGAAAATTCTTACCTAAAGATGGTATTGGTGGGTATAGATTCAATAATGAATCAAAGGGGGCAAATGACTAATGGGGGCAAATGCAAAGGAGAAAAAGTCTTTCGTAAGTAAATTTTTAAATGGAGTCGAATTTGTGGGGAATAAATTACCAGATCCTGCGGTACTCTTCTTCTTTATGTGTGTAGGACTCGCAATCATTACTTGGTTTGTATCATTATTCAACGTATCCGTAAAACATCCTGGTGATGGGAAAGTCATACATATTAAGAGCATATTAAGCCATGACGGCTTCGCTTATATCATGAATAACGCGATTAAGAACTTTTCAGAATTTCCCGCACTAGGTTTAGTATTAGGCGTGATGATTGGAATTGGCGCTGCTGAAAAGTCTGGCTACTTCGACAAATTAATGATTTCAGTCGTGAACAAAGCACCAAAAAAGTTAATTGTTCCAACGATTATATTAATTGGCATATTAGGAAGTACTGCTGGAGACGCGGCAACAATTATCTTACCACCACTTGCAGCAATGTTATTTATTAAGATTGGCTACCATCCTATCGCTGGTTTAGCCATGGCCTACGCTTCAGCAGTTGGAGGTTTTGCTGCAAATTTAGTAGTAGGTATGCAAGATGCACTCGTCTATTCTTTCACAGACCCAGCAGCACGTATTGTTTCTAAAGACATTAAGACAAACGTGGCTATGAACTGGTACTTTATCGCAGCAAGTGTTGTTGTCTTATTACCAACAATCCATTTGGTTACGACAAAACTCATTATTCCTAGATTAGGACGTTATGATGAAAGTCAGGCCCATGAAGACACAGAAGAAACATCTTCTCATATCACACCACAAGAGAATAAAGCACTCTTTTGGGCAAACATAAGCTTTGTAGTACTCATCGTTTTACTCATTATATGCGCAATACCAGAACATAGTTTCTTAAGAAATGCGAAGACTGGAAGTCTACTCGACGATGCACCGTTAATTAATGGTGTCGGATTAATTATTTTAGTTGTGTTCTTAGTACCAGGCACAATTTATGGAATATTAAGTGGAGAAATTAAAAATACTAAAGACTTAGGCAGTATGATCGCAGAATCATTAGGTTCTATGGGGTCATTTATTGTCATCGTATTCTTCGCATCACAATTACTTGCCTTTTTAGAATGGAGTAACTTAGGTGTCATTGCAGCCGTTAAAGGTGCTAAATTATTACAACATCAAAATGGAATAGTTTTAATTATAGGAATTATTTTACTAAGTGCTTTAGTCAATATGTTGGTCGGTAGCGCTTCTGCCAAATGGGGTATTCTAGCACCTATCTTTGTACCAATGCTCATCTTAGTTGGATTCCATCCAGCATTTACACAAGCAATTTATCGTGTAGGTGATTCAATTACAAACCCTATCACACCGATGATGCCATATCTACCGTTATTACTTTCATATGCACAAAAGTATGATAAAAATATGAAACTCGGTACACTACTATCAAGTTTGATGCCTTACTCTATCGCCCTCACTATTGTATGGATAGCCTTTACATTAATATGGTTCCTACTTGGTATACCAGTAGGCCCCGGAGGACCAATTAAGGTGTAAAAAAGGTGCGGAAGTGAGCGGTTAGGTTGCGAGCAATTACTAGCATCAAGCGAAAACTGTTCTTTAGTTTTTGCGCGATGCGTATAATTGTTGAGCAATCTGCTCACTGAAGCCCGTCTATCAAGGTGCGGAAGTGAGCGCTTAGGTCATGAGCAATAACTAGCAATGAGCTAAAATTGTTCCTCAAATTTTTGCGAGTTGTGTATTATTGTCGATTGACCTGCTCACTGAAACCCGTTTATCAAGGTGCGGAAGTGAGCGCTTAGGTCATGAGCAATAACTAGCAATGAGCTA
>ERZ1031373.62-NODE-62-length-20528-cov-67.467152_pt1 | contig 20528 bp, 19 predicted proteins | sample MGYA00516733_ERZ1031373 | MGnify/ENA primary metagenome ERZ1031373 (study PRJEB33718, sample SAMN03159865) | human skin metagenome | collected 2014-02-25 | study: EMG produced TPA metagenomics assembly of the PRJNA266117 data set (Human skin bacterial metagenome...
ATCCTTGTTAAATTGTTTATATCTGAAATAGTTCATACAGAAGACTCCTTTTTGTTAAAATTATACTATAAATTCAACTTTGCAACAGAACCGCTTTTCATATATTAGAAAATTCATGCATTTAATTAAAGATTGAATATATGAATAGATTACTTTGATCACATATTATGATAGTTTTAATAGTTCAATATTTAAGAATATTTTAATTATTACAATATATTTTGGGTACACCCTAATCATACAGATGTAGTTATTGAAATTATAGTAACTAAAACGTATGATTAGGGTGTATATTAATTATGAGGTGGAAATCAATGATTGTTGGCTATGCGAGAGTATCTTCTATTGATCAAAATTTAGAAAGACAACTAGAAAATTTAAAAACGTTTGGTGCTGAAAAAATATTTACAGAAAAACAGTCTGGAAAATCAATTGAAAACAGACCGATATTTCAAGAAGCACTTAACTTTGTGAGAATGGGGGATCGATTAGTAGTAGAATCCATTGATCGTTTAGGTCGTAATTACGATGAAGTGATTAATACCGTTAATTATTTAAAAGACAAAGAAGTTCAATTGATGATTACTAGTTTACCTATGATGAACGAAGTCATTGGCAATCCATTATTAGATAAATTTATGAAAGATTTAATCATTCAAATATTAGCAATGGTTTCAGAACAAGAGAGAAATGAAAGTAAACGTCGACAAGCGCAAGGTATTCAAGTCGCGAAGTCAAAAGGTGTATATAAAGGGCGACCTTTACTTTATTCACCAAATGCTAAGGATCCACAGAAACGTATTATTTATCATAGAGTTGTAGAAATGTTAGAAGAAGGCCAATCAATTAGTAAAATTGCGAAAGAAGTAAATATAACAAGGCAGACGATTTACAGAATTAAAAACGATAATGATTTGATTTAATAAACTTTGTTTCAATGCAACTGAGAGCTTCTCACAGCGTCTCAAAACAAATGATCATAATCTATTATGAGTTTTTAATAATAAGACAAGAAAAGAGAGCGTAAATATGCTCTCTCTTTTTTTCTATATTCTTTTTCTCATTAACGAACGTTTATGATATTATAGAGTTCGTTTTTGTACTCAATCTCAATAAATGTTTTTATAATAAATGGAAGGATTAAGGAGGTTGTATGTATGAAAAATATTAATAATACAAGTGAAATTGATAACAGCTATGTTTTGTCGGCTTTAAGTTATTTAAGTATATTTTTTGCACCTATAGTTTTACCTTTATTCACATGGATATTAGCTGATGAGCCTACATCTATACACGGAAAAAAAGCATTAACTAATCACATATTTGCATGGATTTGCTTTTTTGTTGGTAGAGGTGCTTTTATCTTTTCGAAAGAGATTTATGATAAACCTTTTGATCATCAATTATTGATATCTGTTATATTTATAATAATTACAATTCTATTTTTCTTAATTGCTCTAGTATTATATGTATTCAATATCATTAAAGGTGTTAAAATATTATTAAAAAAGTAAACTTCTTTAACGTAACAAGGCAGAAGTCTACGACCTCTATAGGTGGTAGATGAATGCCTATTATTTTTATATATGATATAATCAGTGTGAATCGTCAGAAAGGTTGATGTATAATGGAATTGGATACTAATAAAAGTTCAGTATTCTTGATGTATTATCATTTAGTATTAGTGACGAAGTATAGAAGAAAAGTGATAGATAACCAAATATCAGAGTACGCTAAAGGGATATTTGAACGTATTGCCGAATCTTATCACATTACGTTAATTGAATGGAATCACGACAAAGACCACATTCATATTATGTTCAAAGGACAACCTAAAACAGAGTTGACTAAATTTATAAACTCGTATAAAAGTGCAACCTCACGGTTGATAAAAAAAGACTATCCTGATGTAAAACAACAATTATGGCAAGAACAGTTTTGGTCAAGAAGTTTTTGTTTATTAACAACGGGTGGTGCCCCAATAGAAACAATTAAATCTTATATACGAAATCAAGGAAATAATCATAGATAGAAAGCGGGTGGCATTGATGGAAAGGCTCAAAGCGTATAAATTCAGAATATATCCAGCGACGACGCAAGAAGTGTTTTTCGCCAAATCATTTGGTTGTGTTCGTAAAGTTTATAATTTGATGTTAGATGAACGCATCAAGGCGTATCAACAGTACAAATCAGACACGTCAAAACAAAATAAGTTACCGACACCTGCCAAGTACAAAAAAGACTATCCATTCTTAAAAGAGGTAGACAGTCTAGCTTTAGCTAATGCCCAGCAACATTTAGATAAGGCCTATCAAAACTTTTTCCGTGATAAATCCGTAGGATTTCCTAAATTCAAAAGTAAAAAACACCCGATTCAAAGTTATACAACGAATAATCAAAAAGGTTCTATCTCGTTGATTGGCAATCAATATATTAAACTACCTAAATTAAAGTCAGTCGTTAAGATTAAACTTCACAGAAAAATCAAAGGCGATATTAGGTCTGCCACGATTTCAAAACATGCGAGTGGTAAATATTATGTTGCCCTATTGTGTAAAGAAGATATTCAACCTATGTCAAAAACCAATCAGTCCATCGGTATTGATTTGGGTATTAGTGATTTTGCGATATGTTCAGACGGTCAAAAATATGATAATCATCAATTTACACATAGCATGTCACAAAAATTAGCGAGAGAACAACGTAAATTATCAAGACGTTTATTGTTAGCTAAACAACGAAATGTGAATTTATTAGACGCTAAAAATTATCAAAAACAAAAAGTAGCTCGATTACATGAAAAGGTTAAAAATCAACGCACAGACTTTTTAAATAAGTTAAGTACAAGTATCATCAAAAATCACGATGTTATTTGTATTGAGGACTTAAATACAAAAGGAATGATGCGTAATCGTAAACTGGCTAAAAGCATTTCAGATGTATCATGGTCGCATTTTATTAGAAAGTTAGAATATAAAGCAGAATGGTATGGACGAAAAGTTATCAAAATAGACAGATGGTATCCATCAAGTCAAATCTGTTCTGAATGTGGTCACCAAGACGGCAAGAAACCACTCAATGTCCGTCAATGGACGTGTCCGAATTGTCATGTACATCATGACCGTGATATCAACGCAAGTCAGAATATATTGGCCGAAGGTATGAGATTACAAAGTCAAAACTAGAAAGAAGAACCGTAGGGACTACGGGGATAGCTCGGGTAGTAAAAAGACACCGCTGATAACAAAGAAATACGTTATCAAGTATGCTTTGTTTCCGAGAAGCTCACACTTCAAGCGTCAAACCTTTAGGTTTAGCTAAGTGTTGAGTAGTTCACTTCCTAATACTAGAACATATTTATATAAGTATTTTTCAAAATCTTTATCTGTAACGATTGTTTTTGCATTTCTTTGTATTTATATTACAGTATTTTTCACTTTGCAACAGAATCCTTTAAATACTCTTTTTAGAATCATTAATAATTATTTTATTACTATTTAACTTTGCATTCCTGCTCGCTATGGTGTTATAATCTAATTAACAAGAATATCTGCATTTTATGCACCAATCCCCTCACTATTCCCAGTAGTGAGGGGTTTTTGTTGGTGTGGCTATTGTCGCCTATTTACTTATTATTGTCGCGTTTTCGAAGCCAATACGAAAATAACGCAACGATACAACCACTTGCTGCTGTGGTCATGATGTGAACAAGAATATCTGTCATTTTTAGCACCTCCTCTCTACGTCAATTGACGCCTGAGAGAAAGGCGACTCCAATATTATATCATCTGTACCTTTTGAAGCATATACAATTCTAATAAGTAGATTTATCTTTCAATAAATTTTCAATGAGTTCATCATTAATTTTCATTAACGAGTTCTCCTTTTCATTCATAATGAGACCAAGCTGCTAATATTAATACTTCTTTATTTTCCTCATCAATTGTATAGACAACTCTATGTTGATGATTGATACGTCTTGAGTATCGTCCTAAATGTTTAGGGTGCAATTTTTCAAAGGATTGACTTTGTTGATATGGATCATATTTTAGTATTTCTACGATTTTTAAAAATTGTTCTTGTAAGTTAGAACGTTTTATCTTCTTTAAATCTGTCTTTGCTGAATTCTTTAGTCAAAAGATTAAGTAAAACACATTCAAAATTTTGAAAGCCATTTTATAGGAAGGAAGGGTTTACATATACGAACGTATGTTCTATTATATGGTTGAAGTGTTTGTATATGATTCCTAAACAATATAAGGATGAAACGGATTATCGTAAGATTCCTAGAGAGTATTTAGATTCTAATGTTCCTAAAGGCAGAGGGTTTGTTAAATGGCTAGCTTTTAAGACAATTCCTGAGCAATATCAACAAATAGAACAATATATGGAAGATCAAAATAAAGCAGAACGTCCTTCGCTTTTAGATGATCAACTCAATGTTTTAAATGAAAAAGTATATTGGAAAATGCATAGTGGAGAAAAAGCTATTATTACGTATTGGAAGCAAGGATATTTTTACGCTCACCAAGCCTACATTAAAAATGTAGATATACTTAAGCAATCGATGATTATAAGTAACGAAGGTGGCAATGAAACAATGGAAATACCGATGAAGGACATCCAAAATATTGAATAAGAAAAGCCACTCGTTCAGAGTGGCTTAAAATTTAACTATACTTAGGGAAAAACAGAACAAAAGAAAAGGATTAGGATTTACCTAAATTCACTATACCATATATCTAATAGTTTAAAAAAGATTGCAAAGCTCTACTTTTTGAACTTATCAATAACTTCGGATGCTTTATCTTTAGCGTTATCAACAACCTCTTTTGCTTTGCCAGACGCTTTATCTTTTTTACCATCTTGTTTTAAATCTTCATTATTCGTTGCATCACCAACTGTTTCTTTAATATTACCTTTAGCTTGTTCAAATTTATCTTCAGCCATCATTGTACCCTCCTTAAATGTTGAAATAATTTGTTTGGTAACGATAATATAGCATATAGTCATCACAAATTCATACTATACGCTTTTTGTATTATAGGTTAGTTTTGGCCACAGTATATACAAAGGAAAAAGCCTAATGAATTCCTCATTAGGCTTTTGTAGTGTAATTCAAACATGGAGCACACCTAAAACATAATACATATAATAAGATCAATCAAGAGAAAAAAGTTTGATTAATACTTTTGGCAAGTGGCTAATGTGCTTCATTAGCCACTTGTGCATTTTCTATAAGAAAATGCTAATGAAAATGAAGGGAAGTGAGGAATCACTTCCCTATTTATTTGGAATTTTATTATTTATTTTTTCGTATTGCACGTTCACACGCATCATCTTTGATGATGCTATTAACAAGTCTATTCGATCTGACAAGGCGCAAAAATTTTTTCTTTGAGGCATACGCCAGTCGAAAAATTTTATAGCTTGTCTCCTTGTCATCTCTCATGACGACTTGTTGTTGTGGCTTTGCAACACAGAAAAAAATAAATAAATAATAAAAAAGTAAAGGAGGTGATGTCCAACGAGATGTGGCGGTTGGTTGGGTATTGAAAGAGAAATTGAAGGAGGTGGTTTCTCGTGAAGAACTCCACGAAAAAGCTCCTAATAAGTATTATAAACTTATTAAGAGCTATCGTGACTTTAATTACAGAATTACTAAGATAATTCTGTAAGGAGGAGATTGGGCTCCTCCTTCAATTTAATTTTATTATATCATATAAAGGAGTATTTACAATGAAAGAAAAGATTATAACTCTATTAAAAGTGGTAAGTGTTTTATTAGCGTTATTCAATTTGTTATTAGAGTTTTCATTACTTAATGAACATGAAAATAATTAATATATTTTTGTAAAAGGTGTGTGGAGTATGACAAATACTAAGGAGTTTATTAATGATTATTTGCTCATATGTAAAAATATAAGAAATTATAAATTGCGAGAATTTGAAGAGACATTGAATATACAAGAAGGATTATTTGATTCAAATCTGAAATGTCCTTTGGCTTACACAACAATTGGAGAAGAAGAAAATATTGAAGTTCAAGTCACTTTAGACCTTGAAAATATGAGAATAGTTAGAGAAGTAATATTCCGGTTTGATGAGCACAAACAATGTAAGAAAATACAAACTGATGTTTTTAAAGATACAAAAGAAGTTGTTGATTTCACTTCACATATTCACTTTGGTTCTGTTGCAAAGTTGAATTTATAATATAATTTTAACAAAAAGGAATCTTCTGTATGAACTATTTCAGATATAAACAATTTAACAAGGATGTTATCACTGTAGCCGTTGGCTACTATCTAAGATATGCATTGAGTTATCGTGATATATCTGAAATATTAAGGGAACGTGGTGTAAACGTTCATCATTCAACGGTCTACCGTTGGGTTCAAGAATATGCCCCAATTTTATATCAAATTTGGAAGAAAAAGCATAAAAAAGCTTATTACAAATGGCGTATTGATGAGACGTACATCAAAATAAAAGGAAAATGGAGCTATTTATATCGTGCCATTGATGCAGAGGGACATACATTAGATATTTGGTTGCGTAAGCAACGAGATAATCATTCAGCATATGCGTTTATCAAACGTCTCATTAAACAATTTGGTAAACCTCAAAAGGTAGTTACAGATCAGGCACCTTCAACGAAGGTAGCAATGGCTAAAGTAATTAAAGCTTTTAAACTTAAACCTGACTGTCATTGTACATCGAAATATCTGAATAACCTCATTGAGCAAGATCACCGTCATATTAAAGTAAGAAAGACAAGATATCAAAGTATCAATACGGCAAAGAATACTTTAAAAGGTATTGAATGTATTTACGCTCTATATAAAAAGAACCGCAGGTCTCTTCAGATCTACGGATTTTCCCCATGCCACGAAATTAGCATCATGCTAGCAAGTTAAGCGAACACTGACATGATATATTAGTGGTTAGCTATATTTTTTACTTTGCAACAGAACCCTTTTATAACTACAAAGGATTGATAAAAAATATAAACACGGTTAACACTTTTACATTTTTAAAAGTTAAAACAACACTAAATGATTATTTGTTTTTCATTTTATGCGACATGTTTGAGCCATTATTAAACGAAGAATACTCGTTTATAGAAAAAAATAGGACTAAAACGTTTCTGTTTTAGTCCCACCTACTTGCTTAACTACAGTTCATTTTCAGATTTACTTAATTGCCATTGAAGATAAAGTTCGACTGCAGTTAACAGAACATTAATCATTGCCAAAGTAACCTTAATCTTTTTCTTATTACGCATAAGAGTTCCTCCTTTCTTTAATAGCAGCATGCTATGTTGTGAAATTGTGACATTGTATTGATGTTATTTTGTTATCTCCTCCTTTACCTTTCGTTTGGTCTAGGTGGTTGCCTTAGCAACCACTTGTTAATAAAAAAAGAGAACATCTATCTAAAGATGCTCTCAAATTGAAGCATTGTTGGCCTATTAAATTGAATTATTGATTAAATAAAGAAGTGATGGGTAAATGGTCACGTCGCTTATTCAGCGTATGTACTTCTGCGAATTCTGATTTAAGAGATTTCATTAAGTATCCTTGCATGGCTTCAACGGTTTCATTTTTTTGAATAAGCATGGCTTTAAAACGTTTAAGAACATGAAGTATTTCTATTTCCATATCTTCTAACAAGTAGTAGCTATCAATCGCATTGTTGAAAGATGTTTTGGCTTTTAATAATACAGTTTTGATAATTTTAATTTCATCTACTTCAAAGTTACTTAGATATTTTTGAATACTCTGTGGTAGTTCTTCTAATAATTGGAACTTTAAAGCTTCATCATTAAAGTTTGGATTATAGTGATTTGAATGATTTGTGTGATTATTAGAATATGTTAGTTTATTATCATTCAAATCATCCGTATCATTACTCTCAATCTTAATATAATTAGTATCATTATAATCAGTATCATTAGACTGTGAATTTGGAAGTTCTTGACCACTGAAATTCACAGTTCTAGAACTTCCAAATTCATTGTTCTGGAACTGTGAATTTGGAAGTTCCTTGCTATGACTGGCTTTAATGTCATAATTAGGTTTTAATAGGTATAATCTATTTGGTTTATTAAGGCCAACACGTTCTTGAGTTAGTAAATTAAAACTTATTAACTCTTTTTTTAATTTTATAATTTTTTGTTCTGCATAACCTAAGTATTCGCACAAATGTTTATTACTGAAAATAAAGTAAATGTTATTATTTTTATCTACCCATTCATTTTGGATGGATAATTCAAAGCGATCTTTTAATAACGCATACATAATTTTGGCTTCCGCCGACATTTTTTTAAAATATACATCTTCGAATAAATATTTAGGTAGTTGATAAAACCTTTCAGTTTTTACTTGTGATAAATTGTATTTTTCAAAATTGGGCATAATAAAAACCTCATTTCCATTTTTAGGATTGAGGTAATAAAACAATTTTTACGTAAGTTATATGTTTTGTGCTTGCACTTAGATGATTAGATAGATATAATACAAGTATCAAAAAATATATAAACAAACGAGTGCGAATCGTTTTATTACCGAGAGTCAATGCTACGCCAATAGCATTGACTCTTTTAGTATTTATAAAGCAATATTAACACTTTTAAGAAAGTATATAAAGAGTTTTAAATATAGTTAAAAGCACATTGCCATGGCAAAATGTGTAGTTCATTGTTTTAGTGCCTAATTAAGATTCAAAAACATATTATAGGGACCTAATTAGGTACATATGTAGTAAATAGGTAGTAAATTTAGGTGGTAAATGATGAAATAAACTTGATTAGGTGGTAAAATTTAGGTACTAAATTAGGTACCTAAGGGTGGATGTTATGAGAACTATTAAAATGGTTGCTGATGAATTAGGTGTAACTAAACAAACTATTGTTAATAATGCTAAAAGTTTAAATATAACTTTTGAAAAAGAAAATGGGATTAATTATATTGATGATAATGATTATTTGAAAATTATAGAAAAAATTACTAAGAAAGAGAGTACAATCCAAAATAAAGAATCAGTAAAAAAAGAATTGTTTGGTGAAAATACTGCAAAAGCAGAAAAGAATATATATAATAATTCAAATAGTTCTAAGGCATTAAAAACAAAAGTAAACGAATTAGAAAAGCAAATAGAAATCTTTGAAACTAGAGCTAAAAATGATGAAAAATATATTGAGAATTTAACTAAGCAATTAGATCAACAAAATAGCAATGTTAATACATTAAATAAATTGTTGGAGAATCAACAAATATTAGCTTTAGAAAGCAATAAAAAAATTCAAAAACTAGAAAGCCAATTAGAAGAAGAAAGACAGCTTAATTATTCTTTTGATACAGCGACGAATAATAGACAAAATATTAATCCGCAAGAAGCAACTTTTACTGAAGAATCGCAAAATATCAACCAACAACAAACAAAGCGTCAACCAACAGAAGTAAATTACAAGGATATAGCTGAAGAGAAAAAGAACGACAGTACAAATGAAGGTGAATTAACAAAAGAGGATAAGTTCGTTGAAGAAACGAAGAGTGATCCTGATGATAATAGGGAGGTAGAACCACCTAAAAAGGGATTTTGGAGTCGTTTATTTGGTAACTAATTGCAATTAAAAAGGCACAACAAGTTTATGAACTTGTTGTGCCTTTTTAATGTGACTCAAACTTCTGATAATCATTATTTATGTTAATTGTAATGTAAGAGACAAACACTTTTAAGTTATTGTTTGTCTTTTTTAGATTATTGATTATACAGTTTCCTGGTCATATCGTCATTTATCGTCATTTATTGTAATTTTAGTTAATAATTTTGCTCAACATCAATAAATTTTCTCGTCATAATAGCTTATATTATGATGTGATATGAGCACACCGAACTAATAAATGATAAGTAAAGTTTTTTCACTAATTTTCTTTTCTAAAAAGAGGCTGGGACATAATCCTAGCCTCGGCTTTTTTACATACTCTACTTCATAATCATTTCAATGACAGCTCTAATATTTTATCAATATATTTATCAACATGTTGAGCAAGGTAATAGTGACGTTTCACATTTAAAGTTGTTATCATTAATTTTTCATAATCCTCGGGATGAATTGCTGATTTTGAAATAATCGCAAACCCATTTCCAGCCTCTACCATTTGTTTGATAATCTTAATATTATTAATTTCTATCAAATATGGATTTAATTTTAACTCAGAAAGACCTACTTCCTGATAAAACCTTGTTCCAGACCCTTTTTCTCTAACGAAACATATATCCATTCTAGGTTGAACCGATTTTTTGTAAATATACACCATTTCATTTTCTATTATTTTCTTACATTTTATTACATTGTCTTGAATTTCCTTTTCTACAATACCTATATCTACTCTGTTGTGTTTAATATCATTTATAACAGAATCTGAATTATTAACACGTAAATGAATATGTAACTTAGGGTATTGTTGCATAAGACGGGTAAGCTGTTCTGATAATAAATATTCACCATATGTATAACTGCTTCCAATTGTTAAGGTGCCTGAGATGATTTCAGATTCCGATGTTAAGTTTTGCCATAATTCTTGTTCAATACTTTCCCGTTGCAATGCATATTGTAATAGCTTTTCGCCATCTCTAGTTAGTTTTAAATATGGAGATTTAAATTCAAATATTTTAACATTATATTTTAATTCTAAACGTTTAATATCACGACTCACAGAAGGCTGCGAAGTATATAAATTTTCTGCTGCTCTAGTAAAACTTTCTGTTTTCATTACTTCAATTAATACCTTATACGGATCCATGCATCATTCTCCTTTAAGTCTAATATAACATTTTTGATATATATACTATACTTATTATTTATTTAACGCTATAACAATAACGTGCTAAGATTTTATATCGAGGTGAAAGTACATATGAAATCAATAACGCAGGCTTCATTTATGAAAGGTATTATGTTTACATTTACGATTGCAATAATCAGTTATATATTAGCTAAATTTCCTATTTTACATACGATTGGGGCATTAGCTATTGCCATCATTTTTGCGATGATATACCGCCAAGTCATAGGTTATCCTGAGCATATTCGCCCAGGTATTACGTTTGCATCGAAACGTTTATTGAAATTTGCGATTATCTTATATGGGTTAAAATTAAATATGGGAGATATTCTAGGTAAAGGCTGGAAATTACTACTTATTGATATTATCGTAATTATCTTTTCAATAAGTTTAACTTTAATTTTGAATCAAATTATTAAAGGAAATCAAGATATCTCTATACTACTTGGTATTGGTACAGGAGTATGCGGAGCTGCAGCTATTGCAGCTACAGCACCAATCTTAAAATCTAAAGAAAAAGACACTGCAATAAGTGTAGGTATTATTGCACTAATTGGAACTATATTTGCACTTATTTATACAGCTATCGAGGCTATTTTTAACATACCTACTATAACTTATGGCGCTTGGACAGGTATCAGTCTACATGAAATCGCTCATGTCGTCTTAGCAGCAGATATTGGCGGGCCAGAGGCAATGACATTTGCTTTACTTGGAAAATTAGGCCGTGTGTTTTTACTTATTCCATTAAGCATTGTCTTAACTTTGTATATGCGTTATAAATCACACTCAAGTCAAGTGCAACAAAAAATCGATATTCCTTATTTTCTAATTGGATTTATTATAATGGCTTGTATCAATACATTTGTTCCTATTCCTTCATTACTTATGAATATTATAAATGTTATTACAACGGTATGTATGTTAATGGCGATGGTTGCTCTAGGATTGAATATCGTTTTAAAAGAAGTTATTTCAAAAGCACTTAAACCATTCATTGTGATCTGTGTAACTTCAATTTGTCTATCTGGTGTGACTCTCTTAGTTACTTCTATAATGTTTAAATAAGGTAACATGTTATATGTTTATATTTAAAATAAAAAAGAGGCTAGGAATTATGTACCAGCCTCTTTTAATGTGAATTAAACTTCTGATAATCAGTAATTATGTAAAGAAAACAGGCCGAAATCTCGGCTTGTTTTTTTGTTTTTAGAAACGAGCTTCTTCTTGTCTTGAGAGCAGACAGAAAGTTCTAGGTATTAAACTATAAATTGGATTTATAATACTTTGAAATCCCCCTTTAAAATTGAAATTAAGATCATTAGATTATTGCGAGTAATTTTACTTTCAGTATGAAAGCTTTTTGGATGTCCAATTTGTCTATAGGCACTACATAAAAAGAAACCATAATTAAACAGAGTTTAACTATGATAGTCACGAAAAAATAGTTGGTGTTTTAAATTTAGAAGTTGATAAAGCATTAACTTTAGATAAGTTTTTTGTAATGTTTTTGTAATAATGGATGATTTTTCGTAATATCTTTGTAATAATGATAGATGAATTATAAATATTTAGGAGGGTTTTTTATGAAGAAATTTTCAAAAATTGTTCTAGCTAGTGGTATTGTTTTGGGTTTCTCTGTAACGCCCGAACTATTTAATGCAACGCAAGCACAGGCGCAAGAGTCTATTGAACCTCATTATAATTATGATGGTTATACTGCGTATCAAAGTGGATTTATATTAGACAAAAATTTCAAAGAGTCATTGAAATACGATAATTTTACTATCAACGGCTATCAAATATCGAAGAATCCAACTGGTGACAATCGAATAAATTTATACGATCAAACACTTTATGGTGTATCTGAGAATAAAGCTAATGGTGTTTTCTTCTCTCTCGATGGAAAATCTATTAATAAAAATACTTTAATTCAAAATTATGGTCAACCAAATTCTTACTCTCCGACTTCAGCATGGGGTGAAGAATATATGTACAAAATTGGTAATAAAGATGTCAGATTTTATATTTACAATGGCTATGTGATTAAATGTCAAATTATAAGTGAATAAGACATTTTAGGTATAAAACGTGAGGTAAGTTGCAAGTTTGCTTACTTCATGTTTTCTTTATATTATGTGTTATAGGTAGTAAAAATGTATAAAATATACAATTTAACTACCTATAACACTTTATTATGTAAAGTAAAAAAGAGAGCGTGTTTGCTCTCTTTTTTATTTTATTAATAAAATATTATAGTGATTTCTAGGATGCTATGAGATGATCTCATTTGCGTTGAAACAAGGTTTATTAAAGCAAATCATTATCTTTTTTAATTCTGTAAATTGTCTGCCTTGTTATATTTACTTCTTTCGCAATTTTACTAATTGCTTGTCCTTCTTCTAACATTTCTACAACTCTATGATAAATAACACGTTTTTGAGGATCTTTAGCATTCGGTGCATAGAGTAAAGGACGTCCTTTATATACCCCTTTTTCTTTCGCAACTTTAATACCTTGTGCTTGTCTACGTTTACTTTCATTTCGTTCTTGTTCTGAAACCATTGCTAATATTTGGATGATTAAGTCTTTCATAAATTTATCTAATAAAGGATTGCCAATGACTTCATTCATCATCGGTAAACTAGTAATCATCAATTGGACTTCTTTATCTTTTAAATAATTAACTGTGTTAATCACTTCATCATAATTACGACCTAAGCGATCAATGGATTCTACTACAAATCTATCGCCCATTCTCACAAAGTTAAGTGCTTCTTGAAATATAGGTCTGTTTTCTACTGACTTTCCCGATTGTTTCTCTGTAAATATTTTCTCTACGCCAAATGTTTTCAAATTAGCTAGCTGTCTTTCTAAATTTTGGTCTATAGATGATACTCTCGCATAACCAACAATCATTGATTTCCACCTCATAATTAATATACACCCTAATCATACGTTCTAGTTATTGTAATTTCAATAACCTCATTTGTATGATTAGGGTGAACTCTAATCATTTATTTTGTAAACCTTCCATATATAAGAACCAAAATGGCATAAATAAATATTATTAAAAACATAGTCGTGAACATAGACTGAATAAAACAAATAATAATTTTCCCTTTTCGTAGTTTCTATATAATGCTAGAAATCTATCTTCATCTTTATACATATAATCCAATAGAATTTTAGCAATTTTATAAGAAACTGGCACAGCTGTAATTATTAATATAAATATTGCGAATGAATTGGAAAAACTTAAAAAATATGTAATATAAATTGAAATCAAAGGAATTATCGATAAAAAGCACATATCTAATATAAGTTTTCTGTCTTGCCTTCCATTAATTTTCTTTTCAAGAAATTCTATATCTTTTTGATGCTCTTTGTCGTTTTGAATGTTTTTGCATTCATTTAATAACCAGTGTTATAATATAGTTAACAAGAATTCTAGTATGAATACATCATTCCCCTCGCTACGGTAATAGTGAGGGGATTTTTTAGGTGTGACTATAGTCGCCTATTTATCATTGCGATTACGTAGCCAATGCGTAAATAACGTAATAATACAACCACTGATGACTGTGGTCGTGATGTGAACAAGAATTTCTAGCATGAATAACACCTCCTCTCTGAGTCTAAATTGACGCCTGAGAGATAGGTGACCTATATATTTATTATATCATCTTCGAAATATACTATACAGACGACTTCCGATAAATCATCTTATGTCAAAACCATCATAATCAAGACAATCAAAAGTTCGTTTTCAATTTCAAAAATATAAATAATAATGATAATCGAGAAAAATATAAATCAAAAAAAAGGATTTTGGTATCGTTTGTTTAGCTAATAATTTCAAGAAAACATGTTATTCATATTTGCTTTTTAGATATAAACAATTTAATAAAGAGATAATCACTGTAGCCGTTGGATACTACTTAATATACGCATTGAGTTATTGTGATATATCTGAAATATTAAGAGAATACTATATCCTGTTAAAATGATAAGTAGCTATATTTTTTTCTTACTTTGTAAGAGAACCAATTAAAAAGGGGGGGTAATTTGAAAATTAGAGATGATAATTATAAAAAAAGAGCGTTTAAATTTTTTCTTACTATGGTACTTCTCTTTTTGATATCTTTAACATTATCTGCAGTATTTAGTCCTCCTAAGGAGAGTATAGAAAGTATTATAAAGGGATTGCCTAAAAATCTTTCAGAAATGAAAGGAATCGATCTTGTTTGGGATTATATCGTTCAAAATGGTTTGAAAATGCCTTTGCAAATGTTTATTTTAGCATTGATACCTATTCCGTTTTTATACTCTGTCACTTTAATTATATCATCAGTTTCATTTGGTATGGTATTTGGCCTTTTATTACATTGGAATTTTAAACAAGGTATGGTAAAGATGTTGGCTGCTTCACCTCATTTATTTATAGAAATGTTGGCTATAAGTTTTATTGCAAGTGGGTTCTATATGTTAAATCAATCAATCATACGAAAAGTTACAAATAAGTTTAAACAAGATAAAAAATACAATATTTCTTTTAAATCAACATTTCTTAACCTACTAAAAATTTATATTTTAAGAGCACTACCTTTATTTATCTTGGCTGCATTTGTAGAAGCCTATGTGCCTCAATTATTGATTAATCTATTACATGAACTTTGATTATACATAAATTATACAAAAGAATTACCCATAATCAGTAATTATGTTAAGTAATGGTAAAGGGACAAACACTGTCATAACGATATTTGTCCCTTGCTTTTTTATTTCAGATTATATTTTTCTTCAAAAGGTTTTCATTTTCTATACTCTCTATATTTTTTATCATTACCAAAATACTCTTGATATTCCATTTTTAAATCTGCATCTCCAGTTACTGTTCCATCATCGTTAACGTTATATTGATATGTATTATAAGGATCACCCTTAAAAGTAATCTCTACGTCACATAATTGAGTATTTAACGTGAAATTAGGTTTCTCTGTTTAAATTTTGTTTTCCCAACATTTTTTCTTAAGCTCACGGTGAACTTTTACTTCAAGTTTATCTTCTTCATGTTTTTGATAACTAAAATATACACGTTGTACCTATAGTAAAAATTAATATAGGTACAACAATTAAAATAATAAGAATACTTATTGGAATAATATAATTTGCTATATATTCTTTTTTATATTTAACCTCCTTAAGTATTTTTTTATTCGATTAATTTTTTGTAAAATTAAATGTAACAATACATATTTATGTATATGTTTTTAAATGTAATAAAGTCAAATAAAAGGAGTGAATTAATGAAAAAGTTAATGATGAGCTTATTATGTTTCGCAATATGTGCACAGTTTTAACTACAGGAAATGTAAGTGCATAAGGTGACAGGTTAACTAACTCTGAGTCGTTAAAAGAACTTCAAGATGAAGGTGATGTGTCTAAATCAATTACTGAACAACAATAAAAACAAATGAAAGAGCAAATAGATCGGGAGAATCGTTCAAGAAAAAAATTTCATTTAAAAAAGAGGGCTTTTTCATCACAAATAACGTAAGTTCAAAAGGGCTCACAAGTTATGCTGTGATTTACATAGGGAAAGAGCCGATCGAGGATATGGAAAATCTACAAGGACTAAAAGCTTTAAAAAATGGAAACATAGTACTTTAAGAAAGTATAAAGGAAATCCCAAACAACGTTATATCGAACATCAAAAAGGTTTAGAGGAAAATCTGGAAGCTATGCGAAATCTCATTTTAGTGGTATACCTTACAATATAACACCAAATCCATATTCTAAAAGAACGATATATTGTTCAAAACTTGTTTAGCAATCGTATTATTATGGTGATGGACTATACTCAGTTAGCCCAATCTCTTCACCTCAATTTATTATTTATTCCTATAGTCTTAATCAATATATCCCATCAAAAGCAGTTCAATCATATACAAGAAGCTAAACAGAATTTAAATTGAGAATACAATATTCATACAAAATCACTACCCATAACAATTTTATGTTAACTAAACAAACAGGGATAAAACCGCTCACAAAGCTTAAACTTTTCAACCTTGTGAGCAGTTCTTCATTAAATGTATACTTATTTGATACCTACTGCATTTTTAACATTTTGTACGATATCTGGAATACTTAATCCATGAAGTAACCAATTTGCAATTTGTCCTTTGTGATTTTTAGCCCAATTAACAGCTTTTGGACCGTATTTTGAAAGAGCACTGATAACTTTACTCAATAAAAAAACCCCCTAGTTATTAATTGAAAGATATGTAAACAACAAATGTTTACATAAATCATGATAACATATTGTGTGAAACATTCAACGAAAATTATAAAATTTACAAAATCTACAAAGTATTTAATATTTTTTATTTATTAGATTTTTCTTCTGCCATAAAAGATTGTGCCAACAATACTAAAAGCCCAATTATCAAATATAAAATAAAGCTACCTAATGTTATTATTTTACAGAGAAGAAGTATTAATAAAGTCAAGATAAAAATTATAGGAATAATATACTTCCAAAAACCACCTTTATAGGAAGAAATAAAATATTGAAGTGCTAAAACAATAATAATAATAATAGCAAATACTATCTTTTCCATTGTCATATATAAAACCTCCAATTAATATATAGATTAACACAATATATATATATTAATATTATAATATGAGCTTTGTAAAATTATTTAGGTAAAGAGCGAGTTGTAGTATTTATCTTTTTTGAAAACTTAAGAGTCTAAATAGTTTCTTGATAAAACCATTATAATATATATATTTACAATATCGATTCTAACTTGAATTTTGCACACTCTTATAAACATAAAAAATAATAAAATTAACAATATAAAAGGAGAATAAAATTGAAAACTATTATTTCTGATTCAAAAAAATTACCTAAAAGAGTGGTTTATTTTTGGACGTTACATTCATTTATCACACATATAATTGCTTTAATAATAAATGTTTTTATTATTTCTTTATCCTTTTATTTGAGTTGGAATAAGTATGTAACTGTATTACTTACAGTTGTTTTATTTATTATAATTTTCACTTTTTGCATAGAAATTATTTATTTAAGATATATAAAATATAATTTTTTTAGATATTGTTGTCATAAAGATTTAATAGAGATAGAGTACGGAGTTTACTTATTTAAAACTTATAGAGTTATACCTACTACAAAAATATATTCTTTAGATATCTATCAGGGCCCATTATTGAAAAAGTATGACTTATACAATATTAAATTAGTTACTATGGCTAATACACATGAAATAGAGGGACTAGAATTAAATGAAGCAAAAAATATTCAAAAAAAGTTGAATTCAATCAAGGATGGATAATTAATGAATTATATCGTAAAAACAAAAATACATTTTTTATGGATAATATATTATGTTTTCAATATTGCTATAAAATGCGTTATATATACTTTCGCTTTTAATTTTTTACAACATTTATTTCAATTTACAGATATTATGAAATACATATTTGTATCTTTCATAGGATTATTTTTAATAATTAGACAGGGTCTTTATTGGCGTAATTTTTCTCTTAAATTTAATACAGACATATTAACCCTTAGGGAAGGAGGTATATTTGTTCGTGAAAAAAAAATACACTTTAAGGATATAGAGGGATATAATGAAAAGGCTAATATTTTAGAAAAGCTATTTAAGTTATCATCATTAACATTAAAGTTAGAGAAAAGCTCAAATGAAAGTAATATAACTTTGCCATACATAAGAAAAAAATATATAAATGAAATAAAATCTTATATCACTTCTGAAACAGAATATAATTTAAATGAAGATTATAATTATTATTACAAATTGTCTTTTTTACAACTATTAAAAGGATCAATGACTTCTCTTAATATATTAGTGTTTTTTACATTTTTTTATTCAATATACGAAAATCTAAATACCATTTTTAACTTTGATAGTATGATTCAAAGGGTTAAGAGAGTATATTTAGAAAGTATTACTAATATTATTATAGGGACTATTATGCTTTTATTCTTAATATTACTATTTGGCATCCTTAAAAATTTCATTCAATTTGGTAGTTTTAAATTAATAGATGATCAAAACTTTATTTATACATATTGGGGTGTTATTTCACGTTATGATAATGCCGTTGATAAAAGAGAAATATCAGCAATCAAAATTCACTCTACATTTTGGCAAAAGTTTTTTAGTATAAATAAGATTAGTGTTATAAGTCTAAATTCTAAAAGTAAAAACATAGAAAATAACATTGTTTTCCCTTTTATAGAAAAAAGTAAAATTAAAAAAATACTCAAAGAATTATTTGGATTGAATTTATATGATAAGAGTTATTACAGGTTGACTAAACATTCTACTTTCACAAAATTATTCAGGACTTCTTGGTCTTGGTTGTTTATACTTCCTACCTTGTTATATTTTTTCAAAAGTTACTGGCTAATTTTCGTAATATTAATAGCATTAGTATTATTTTCACAGATTACTCAAGCCTTTTTAAATAAATACTACTATACTAATGATTTATTGATTTACAAACAATCTGGGATTTCATTTAATGAATACATAATAAATTTTGATAATATCGAAGATTTAATAGTAACTCAAAATTTATTACAAAGAATCTTTGGAGTGTGTTCTGTATTGATTGTGATTAAAGATAGTCCACCTAAAAAGATAAAATTACATGATATTTATGACAAACATGCATACGATATAGCTAAAATTTTTCGATATCATAATGACTAAACTATGCAACATAACTACCTATATTAGTTAATTATGTCAACTCAACACAAAGGGACAAACGCTGAAATGACGGCGTTTGTCCCTTTGTGTTTGGATTATCGATTATTCATATTTTATACATACCCTTAACCGCACGTTTTCATGCATTTTCATTAAGAGAACTTTTGTATCTTTATTCATTCATCAATGTCTAAGTGTTGCATACAGTATACGTCTATCATGTATGCATGTATATTGTATGCCTGCATACAAGTTGAGAGACATTTTGTTATAATTGGGAAGCACTTCCGTGCAAAAAGGAGGTGTGCGTATAATGTTGGACATCTTACAATTTGTTTTTGATACTATCGTTAATCCTTTGATTCTTTGTATCATTGGTAATTATCTATATGATAATTTAAAACAAAGATAGTAAAAAAAGCCCCCACGTAGCTTGCCGGCTGTGGGGGCTTTTTGCGTACAATGAAGTACATCTACAATTTGTTACTTTCAGTATATCCTTTCTTATGCTTTTTGTAAAACAATCTCGTTGTATATGGTTGTTTTTCGTTATTTTTCTCTATTCTTCCCAATCCACTTGAAGTTGTTTTAAAAAGGCTTCTCGTTCTTTCTCTAATTGTGGATCATACTCATTTTTTGTTTGTTTTTCATATGTGCGTTCTTCTAACCATTTCGGCGTTTTTTCACGACTTATATATTGTCGTGACTTACCTATATTCATCATTTGTGGCTGTCGTTTATTGTGAATACGTTTCTCAGCGTCAAATGTAAACTCTAGCCATTCAATTTTACGTCCTTTTTTCGCTTTTATTTTATTGATATTAAGGTTATTAAAAATAAAGGCTAATTCTTTAATGATAGGGGCTAATACTTTTTGATTAATATTTGTCATACGGTA
>ERZ1031373.63-NODE-63-length-20381-cov-18.064548_pt1 | contig 20381 bp, 20 predicted proteins | sample MGYA00516733_ERZ1031373 | MGnify/ENA primary metagenome ERZ1031373 (study PRJEB33718, sample SAMN03159865) | human skin metagenome | collected 2014-02-25 | study: EMG produced TPA metagenomics assembly of the PRJNA266117 data set (Human skin bacterial metagenome...
TTAACGTGATAATTATATCTAATTTTTAATACCTACGCTAATAATAACAAGTTCAACGTTCTAATTTTATATACTTTTTGGTATATTTTAAATTAAACTTTTTTCCATAATTAAATCTTTATCTACGACATCACCAGTATAAAATTCATGTGAACCTGTAACGACAAACCCTCTTTTTTCATAAAATCGAAGTGCTTGTGGGTTGTGCTCCCATACACCAAGCCAAATCTTAGTTTTATGATATTCCTTTGCTTTTTTGACAGCCAAGTCAATGAATTTTTTACCTCTCCCGCCACCTTGATATGCCTCATCGAAATAGATTCGTTGAATTTCTAAATAATCTTCTCCCTTTTTTTCTGTTTGGGCATGATTAATATTTAATTTTAAATATCCTACTACTTTTTGTTCATCTCTAAAAAAATAGTGAAATGAATCTTTCTCTTGAAGTTCACGAGATAATTGATTAATGTTATACGCCTCTTCAAAAAATTTATTAAAATCTCTATCATCATAAGACGATTTAAATGTATGATAAAAAGTTCTCTTAGCTATATCCTGTAATATTTCAACTTCATCACTTCTTACCTCACGGATACTCTCACTCATACCAAACAACCCCTTTTTGTCGTTTAAACTACTTTAACTTATTTTATCGGACGAGTCACGCTTTTTTGTTTTATAATACTATCATTTTTCTATTGATAATCTTTATCAATGAGTATAAAGTTATAGATGAAAATTGTTTAAAAAATAGAGTGAGGTTATTATATGTTTGAAAATATGTTTGTCGTAGGTATCACTGGTCCTACAAGTTTAGTCGTAATCGCAATTATCGCATTAATTATTTTTGGACCTACAAAATTACCACAATTTGGAAGAGCTGTTGGTTCAACGTTAAAAGAATTTAAATCCGCAGCAGAACATATTGATGAAGATTCACACGAGACTCCCAGTAAAGCTTCTAAATCACAGCGAGAACAATCAAAATAGTTCTTCACTATTAGAGCATTTTGGAGAGTTACGTCACAGGCTTGTCATTGTATTGATCGCACTTATCGTTTCAGTCTTCTTAGTTTATATTTCATCACATTGGTGGATGCAACCTTTTATAAAATATATTAAACGAGCACATGTTACTTTACATACCTTCTCGTTTACCGAAACGATACAAATTTATGTAATGATTATTTTCACAGTAGCAATATGTTTAATTGTACCTATTATTTTCTATCAGCTATGGTCTTTTATAGCACCAGGCCTACATGTTTATGAGCGACAATTTATTTATAAATATAGTTTTTTCTGTGCTTTATTATTCATTATAGGAGTAGCCTTCGCATTTTTTGTTGGCTTTCCAATGATTATTAATTTCTCTGAAAAACTATCTCATATGCTCAATATAGACCAAGTTATTGGATTTAAAGCATACCTAGGAGAGCTAATTAGATGGCTCCTCGTTTTTGGATTTATATTCCAATTACCTATATTATTTATGGGATTAGCTCATTTTGGACTTATAGATGTTAATCAGTTAGGTCATTATAGAAAATATGTTTACTTTGCTTGTTTTGTAGTAGCAAGTATTATCGCACCACCTGATTTAATATTAAACTTAGCATTAACACTTCCATTAATTCTCTTATTTGAAATCAGCATGTTTATCGCAAAATTCACTTATAGAAAACAAAAAATCACAAATGAACTCTAAATGAGTCTCATTTGTGATTTTTCTTTATTGTTGATTCTTTTTACGTTGTTTAAATACAAATAATAGTATTAAAATAACTAAAATGATTTGAGCTACTATTGTTTCGACACTAGGATAGAAACCAATCCAACTCACTGTAGGCAAACCTTCGATACTATGTTGAGGTATCCAACCTAGTAATTGAGCTTTTTGGATACTTACACCTAACATTTTAAATGTCATAATGAAGATTAGTATTGAAAGCACTCGAAATATATAGTGAACTGGAATTAACTTGACAATAAATCTAAATAGTAAAGCGAAGATGATTAAAATTACAATCGCTATTACTATTCCTATTATAAAGTCTTGCGTTTTAATACTACCAATCATACCCATATAGAATATGATAACTTCAACACCTTCACGAAGTACTGATATCAAGCCGATTGTTCCCAATAAAACAAGGTTACCGTTACTAATTGCATTTTGGTACATCGACTGAATCATTTTATTCCAACGTTTTGCACTTGATCGATTATGCATCCACACACCAACCACATACATTAAAATAACGGCTACGATACCAAGTACCGCTTCCATACCCTCACGAATAATACCATTATTGCCAATTGTTGAAATCAAAACAACTGCTAACGCTATACTTAATACTAATCCTAAGAGTGCACCACCTATCACACTAGATGTACCTTTATGGTCTTTCACCTTGCGGGTCATGGTTGTTAAGGTCATGACGATTAATAGTACTTCTAAGCCTTCACGTAAGAAGATTACCATTACATCAACGAAAGTATAATCTCCTGTTCCAACCGTATCTTTAATATCATTATTGATCTCTTTTAAACCGTCTTTGACACGCTCTTTGTTGCTGTCATCTAAAATACTTTGATAATAAGGTATTTTATCTTCAATAGTTGTATATAAGCTATTATTCTTAGTTTGAATTTTACCTTCGACATATGGCCAAATTTGAATAAATTTAGATAAAGCCGCATCCGTTTGTTTTAAATCATTTTTATTGATACCAGTTATCGCCTTATCTAACTCATCATTCAATTGTGACACTTTGTACTTACCATTTTCTTCTGATGATTGTTTTTGGTCCACAGTATCTATACTTGATTTGAACGTATCCCAAGCGTTCTTAACTTTCTTTGGATCTAATGGTTCCTTTTGTATGGCTACACGAAGTTGCATTAAATTCACTTCAATCGTCCCATATTTCCCTTCATCGTAATTACGAATGACAGTTTCATGACTAGTCCAAATTTGGTTCAAACTATTATTAATGGATTCGAGTTCTGAACGATTTTTATTTTTAATCGCTTTTTGAATAGGTTCATCTTTGGCGTCTACTGCTTGCTTTAATTCTTTAATTTGACCTGATGCATCTTTAGAACTTTGTGTATTTTCATATGTAATTAATGCTTTAGTTAAGTCTGATAACTTATCAGCTTGATCATCTGAAGTTTTAGCACTTTCAACTTCCTTCAGTTTATTCTTGACTGCTTTACCTTCTTTATTATCTTTTACTTTTAAAGCATTAATTTCTTTTCTAACTTGCTTGATAGCTTTTTTCTTATCGCTATCCTTTTTTGAATTATCACTAATCGTTGATTTAGCATCCGTAATTGAAACATATACTTCACTCATTGAGGCATTTTCAGCATGTACTGGTGCTATTTTAAATAAACTTAATATTAGAATTAAGACGATAAGTATCTTAATCGAATAGTGTTTCACCGAGGTATCCTCCCTTTTTCACACCAGGTAATACGATAAATGTTGCGGAGGCACGATGTGTAATGTATTCATTTAATTTATCTTTATGACCTAAATGGTTTTGAATATCAATAAATTGTTGAGTCGCCTTTTGGAAACTAATAAATAATAACCCTGTTTCTAAAGCTCCAGTTTTGTCATTTGTTCCTGCAGTGTAGTTATAAGCACGACGTTTAATGGACGTCTTCGCTTCATGCGCTAAACGTGCATGAGCATCTGCAGGAATTACATACTCTCCACTACTATCCTTTGCACCGAGATCCATTTCATCAAATTCTTTCTTACCAGTTAGCGGAGCACCAGAGATTCGTTTACGTCCAAACGTCGCTTCTTGTTCTTCGAGTGCAGTGCGGTCCCATGTTTCAATATGAATCTGTATGCGTCGAATAATACAATATGTACCATTTTTAGCCCAACCGTCATCAATAAATACATAATCCTTGTACTCGTCAGTATGGCGAGGGTTAACAGTCCCATCTTTAAATGCCATTAAGTTACGTGGCGTTTCATGAAGTTGTCCTGAAACAAAACCTGTTTGAGACCATTTAACTTGTACAATATCTCTAAATGGTCTTATTAAGTTATGGATAGCATGGAAAGTAACTTGATCATCCATTGAACATGCTTGAATCATGATATCTCCATCACTAAAATCATCCGATAATTGATCATTAGGGAAATGTGGTAAATCTTTATAATCTTTCGGTATCTTGTCTTTCATACCAATCTTTTTCAAGAAAGATTTACTTACTCCGAACGTAAGCGTTAATTTACTCGCACTTAAGCCAATTGCTTCACCAGTATCAACAGGTGGTAATAATGGGTTACTACTCTCTTTACCGACAGAATCTCCGTCCGTCATCTGCGCTGCCATTTTCGTCCACTGTTTGAACATATCTTTGATTGCAGCTTTATCTTTCGATTTTAAATCTAAAGCTACAAAGTTAATTGAGCGTTGTGTGGGTGTAGTAATACCGGCTTGAACTTTGCCATAAAACTCATATGCATCTTTCTCTTCATCTTCTGGTGTATCAAACATTGATTTAAAAGAGAATATACTTCCTACTCCACTTGCACCAATGACTACACCAGCGCCACCTATGCCTAACATTTTTAGAAATGAACGGCGTGACATTTGTGATGATTGGTCTTTGTCTAGTTTACTCATTCTGTAACCACAGCCATCTTACTTAATGGTTCACCTAAAGCATTTACAGCATCAGCCAATGCTTTTCTATCTTTCTTAGTTACATCATTATAAGATTTATAACCATCACCGTCTTTATATTTATCAAGTAATTTATTTACCTTGTCAAAGTTCTTTTGAATATTTGAACTTAACTTTTTATCTTTTTTCTCTAGAGTAGGTTTAAATAACTCATATATTTTTTGCGCGCCTTCAATATTAGCTTTAAAGTCGTACAAATCAGTATGAGAATAAATTTCTTCTTCACCTGTAATTTTAGATGTTGAAACTTCATTTAATAAATCTACTGATCCTTGAAGCATTAATTTAGGTGTAATATCTAATGTATCAGCTTTTGCATGTAATTCTTTAGCATCTTTTAACAATTGATCAGCATCCTTTTTAGTTGTACTGTCAATTTTATTATCTTGATAAAGTTGTTTTTCAATTTTATGATATCCAGTCCATTGATCTTCTTTTTTTTCTTCTTTCATATCTGCTAAACGAGCGTCAATCTTAGGATCTAAATCACCGAAAGCCTCGGCAACTGGTTCTGAACGTTCATAATACATACGTACCTTAGGATATAATTCTTTAGCCTTTTGCATATTGTTATCTTTAATTGCATCAACGAATTGTTGCGTACCTTTTAAGAATTGATCGAGTTGCTTATCTGTGTACTTTTCATACTTCTTAGTAGCTTCATTTAATTCCTTTTTATTACCACCACTACTATTATTTGTTGAACTTGAACTATCTTTACTATTATTGTCGTTTCCACATGCTGCTAACATTAACGTTGATGCTAATAAAATAACCGGTAACTTTTTCATTACTTCACCTCATAGATTGATAAATAAATGATTAACCTATTGTGACTCACATCGAGTTGGAGTTAAAGTTCTCAATTGATAATCATTATCAAGAATATTATATTCGTGGGTGATATTTGTGTCAATAACAACTCTTTTGATTTTTTATCTAAATATCCTTTTAAATTTTAAAGAATTTAGGAGACATTTATGTGTTATTTATTTTTAAAAATAAAATGACTGGGTAAACTATGAATAAGGGAATTTAGAGTTGACGATTACTATAATTTTTAGAATTTAAAAAGATACTTATAGGAGTGGCTATACTATGGTAGAAAAGTTTCAAGCATTTATAGTTGATCAAGACGACAAAGGTAACGTTTCTCATGATTTTAAAAAGATAAGTAAAGAGGATTTACCTGAAGGTGACGTTCTCATTAAGGTTCACTATTCTGGAATTAATTATAAAGACGCTTTGGCTACACAAGATAACAATGCAATTGTAAAAAGTTATCCTATGGTGCCTGGTATTGATTTGGCTGGTACTATTGAAGAAACGAATGCACCTGGATTAGAAGTTGGAGATGAAGTCATTGTTACAAGCTATGACTTAGGTGTAAGTCATTATGGTGGTTTCAGTGAATACGCACGTGTGAAATCAGAGTGGGTTATTAACTTACCAGAGGGACTTACTCTAGAAGAAGCTATGATTTATGGAACTGCTGGATATACAGCTGGCTTAGCTATTGAAAAATTAGAAAAAGCTGGCATGACTATTGAAGGAAAAGAAGTTTTAGTAAGAGGAGCAACAGGTGGCGTTGGCACACTTGCTATGCTTATGTTAGAGAATCTGGGATATGACGTGATAGCTAGTACCGGACGAAAGAATGTTGACGCTGATTTAAAAGAACTTGGTGCTACTGAAGTAATCAATCGCCTACCAGATAATGATGAAAAAGCATTGGCATCACGCACTTGGCAAGCAGCCATTGACTCTGTCGGTGGTCAAAATTTACCTTATATTGTTAAACGTTTAGATAATAATGGCAGTGTAGCAGTAATTGGTATGACTGGTGGCAATGAGTTTGAAAGTTCGATTTTCCCATTTATCTTAAGAGGTGTAAGTATTATTGGCATTGATTCAGTTTTCACACCAATCAAGTTACGTCGTCGTGTATGGAGAAGATTAGCAAGAGATTTAAAACCAAATCAACTTCATGATATTAAGCATGTCATTTCTTTTGATGAACTTCCTCAAGCTATTGATAAAGTGATTAACCATGAAAATACTGGTCGCATTATAATAGATTTTAATGCTTCAAAATAATTAATATAAGAAAAAGAGCGCGAGTACACCTCATAGTCTACTCGCGCTCAAATCTTTAATACTTGATATACATTCCTTTTGAATATGGCTCGGTACTTATGAACCCAAACTTTTCATAAAGTTTATCAGCTGGATAATCTGCCATTAAACTTATATATGTTCCTTTTTCAGCCACTCGATCAATATACTTCATAATTTCTTCCATTATAGTACGCCCATGTCCCAAACCTTGGTATTCTTTATTTACTGCGATATCTACAATCTGAAAAGCAGTACCACCATCTCCTATAACACGCCCCATACCAATGAGCTTATTGTCATCATAAATAGTGACATTGAAACAGGCATTGGGTAACCCCTTTTCAGCAGCTTCAATTGACTTAGGACTCATACCAGCGTTGAGTCTTAAATCACAGTATTCTTGAACTTTAGGTGCTTCAAAATTAATTTCTACCATCACTATGCTATCCTTTCAATAAACTTAGTATAGATATTGGTTCACAATATCTTTGTTTGATTCCTTAAAGATATCGTTATGACTTGATACATAACCTTCAGTTGCTGCATGAGGTTCGATGTACGTCTTAGCTAAATTAGCAGCATTACCAGCATCACTGAATGCGCTCGCAATTAAATGTACTTTAGCATCATGGTGCACGATATCGCCACATGCGTAAATACCCTCTATACTAGTAGTCGTATTCCCAAAGCCTTTAACTCGGTATTCATCATAAAGTTCAAATTGTGATGTACAATCTTTGAGTAATGGATTCTCATGATCAAAGCCATGACTAATTATGACTTCATCAAAAGCTTGAGTTTCGATTTTACCGCTCTCAACATTCTCCAGTTTCACTTGATGAATACGTGTATCATTGTCATTTCCAATAAGTTGTTTAATTTTAGTGTTTGGCAGTAATTGTACACCAAGTTCTTTAAGAATCCCATTCATAGCTTCATAACCACTTGTTTCTGATTTTCGATAAATCACCGTTACGCTTTTGGCAATTTTCGCAATATCTCGCGCCCAATCTAATGCAGTATTTCCTCCGCCAGAAATAAGGACATCTTTATCTCTAAATTTTGAAAATGACTGAACGACATAGTGAAGATTGGTAAGTTGATAACGTTCTGCACCTTTAATATCAAGCGGTTTTGGATTAATGATTCCTCCTCCAATAGCGAAAATAACTGCTTTGGATTCATAAATGTGCCCTTCACTTGTTTCAATTTCAAAATGTCTTTCTGAAACTTTACGTATATCAGTAACACGTTCATTTAAATTTACTTTAGGATTAAAATGTAAACCTTGTTCAATCATATCTTCTATAATCTGGTAGCACGGTTTAGGTGCAACACCACCAATGTCCCAAATAATTTTCTCCGGATAAATTTGCATTTTACCACCTAACTTATCTTGCACATCAATGATTCTAACTGACATCCCTCTCAACCCAGAGTAGAAACTTGCAAACAAGCCAGCTGGACCGCCACCTATAATCGTAACGTCTTTCATATTGCTTCCTCCTGTAATATGTAAAGCATATAAATTAATTCCCAGTGATAATTATTATCATTTATTTCATCAATATTATACTATATGTGAAATGCGTATTGAAGATATTCATATTAGCACTACATAAAAAACTCGTGAGTCATTAAAAACTCACGAGTTAAAATTAATCCTTAGGTTCAGTAATAATTGCTTGTCTAAGTAAAAAGAATAATAATAACAGTCCTGCTAGCATTCCCGTATGACCTATACCAGCAAAGCCTGCTAAAGCTTCTGGTGAATATTTTGCACCAATCACTTGTAAAGTACCTTTATAAGTCATCATGCCTATTGTCACTATGACACCTAAATGATAGACGATAAAGAACCAATTAAATAAATAATAACTACTTAATTTAAATACCTTTTCAAGTGGTAATAAAATTAAGAACATAAACATTCCGAGTATAAGTGTATGAGTATGTACTAATGCTAATTGTGTATCACCCGTAAAATGATGCGCTTTAGTTAATTCTCTGTAATAGAAACCACTTAATAGTCCTATAATCATATAGAATAAAAAAGAATATAGTAATCTACGCATGATGAATCCTCCCTCACGGTTATATTATAGAACATATTACTAAATATTAAAGTGACAAAATCACGAAGAATAGAGATGATTACAAAAAATTCCTAAAAAGATAAAGTAAACTTTTTAGGAATTTTTGAGCTCTTTATTTTTTATTACGTGCATGTTTAAATAGAGCAACTAATGAAATAATTATTGCAAAGATGGACACAATCCATAAAGCGATTGAGCCTCCACCATTTGAAGTAGATGCTTCAGATTTATTACCATTTGAACTTGCACCTTTTTTCACAGTAGTAGTTGGAGCAGGATGTTCGCTATTTTCTTTACCAGTCCATTTTACAACATCACCGTTATCATACGTTTGATATGCTTTCCATTTAAATGTGCCCTCATCTTCAGGATTAGCTGCTACAATCGGAAATTCTATAAACTCGTTAGGTCCTATTCCTTTACCAGTAGCTTTCCATGTAATTTTTGTGATATTGCCTTTCTTATCTTTTTTAAATTGATGTTTAAATCCTTCAACAGGTGCAACGTTTGCTACGTTGACACCTTTAGGGACATTCAATTCAACTTTGACAGTGTTATTATCTTGCTCAACTGGAACCCTCACATCATATTTGTCATAAGATCCTGGTTCACTTTGGTTGGGATTAAGTGTCACGTGCGCATCGGCGTATTTAAAACATCCAATCGCAAAAAATAAAACAATTGTCATTGATATCAATTTGCGTAACATGATTTTCCTCCTTAACTTGGGATATTAATTTGACTCATCATCACACCGGCAAAAATTAAAATAATGCCGATAATAAGTTCTGTAAATAGAGTTACTTTGTTTACATGATTTCTTTTACCTAAAGCACGGTATGTTTGGTAAAATCCTAAAATCATCATGATTAATGTACCAATCACTTTAATAATGATAAATACTGTCCAAGCTTGTATATTATTCCATATAGCTAAGACATTCGTTTCATCAATAGCCATCAGGACACCAGAAATTATCAATATAGCTACCGCTGTAATATTCGTTTTCAAAAGCATATGTCTAACATTTGTTAATTGATTGCCACGTCCATTTTTAGCGTAACAAATCAGATAGACTAACGCGCCTAACCATAGTGTCATTCCTGCTAAATGTAGCGTTCTAATTACTATAGACCAAAGTGGCACATGTTGTGACCACGCATGACCAGACATTGCTACAGCTAATATCATTGCAAACGACACAAGCCAGTACCATAATTTTTCCATATCTTTAAGAACCATTAATATAAATAATACAATAAGCGCAATTGAACTAATGATATATGGAAATTGCATAATGACGTTAGCTTTAAAAGATAAAATATCGTTTAACACATCTGATGTGAGTGTCATCATATAAACGAGTATCGACATAAGAATCGACATCCCCATTATCCATGCGACACCGACCTGTTTAGGTAATATGTTAAATTGCTTTAATCCTCGACGTTTAGCAATACCATTCATCCAGAACAAGCCAACTAAAATAATCGTTGCACCTTCTGTAAGGTATCTAAATACACCAAACCAAAAGCTTGGTTGTTCATAAAAAGAATCAGAGGTATCAACATTTTTAGCAGTCACCTTGCCTACTGAAAACTCAAATTTATTACTCACTTCATGACCATCTGCTGAAATCGCATGCCATTCAACTGTATTTGTCCCTTTAGCAATTTGATCTCCAGGAAATTCTAAAGTTTTTGACCATCCTGAAGTTGTAGGTTTAACTTCACTTATTTTTTTACCTTTATCATTATATAAAGTTATATTTGAATACTTTGCATTGACTGGCTCATTATATTCCAGCTGTATGTCTTCTGGTTTATCTTTAACAACTCCTCTATCTTGCGGTGTTGTTTTTTCTAAAGTTGCATGTGCAGAAGCTTGTTGCTGAAAGGCTGGAACCAATGTCATTAATATTATAACTATCAATGCAATCATGTACTTTGTCATTTTACTATGTACTAACATTGAAACCTCCCCATATAAGTGCTTTTAAATTTTGCCCTGTTCCCAATAATATAGCTTACATTTCCACTTAACAATAACAATTCTAATTTTTCACTATTTCGACAAAAAAGAAGACAAGTAAGAAACCTTATCCTCTAACGTCTCTTAAACTTGTCTTTTAAAATTATACTTCTGGAAGCAACTCTTCTTTATCAACTACTAAATAAACAACGTTAGCTCATTATAAACTAACGCTGTTTAATTCATATTATGAAGGTATTTCAGTACGTTTAGTACTATGTTTTCTAACTATTGCTGCGATTAAACTTGAAATGATACCGAAAATCATAAAGCCAATTAGCATCCAAACTGTACTGTTTAACTCAATTGCTTTATTCATATAAATAAGCTCTTTGAGTGTAGTAGTGTAGTGTGTAAATGGATTCCATCCATAAGCCCATTTTTGATATCCTTCTGGGAGCATTTGTTTTGGTAAAGTAACCATTTGCATACTGAAGAACATGAGTAAGATGAAGATAGGTAGAGATTTCATACCTAACCAAACCATAATTCCTAGTATTAATCCAACAAATCCCATTATTGCTAGAGCAATGAACAAAGCAACTCTATTAGGATGATCGAAATGGAATCCTAATACACCTTTCATAAAGTACACATATGCAAAGCTGCCTAGGAAAGCTGCAAGTACTGCAGTTACCATTTGTCCTACAGATGCAATAATTCTATGTTGTATCGCAAAGTTATTACTAGTTCTAAACGCATAGAATAATAACACTGAAGTAATCATTGAGCCCATCCAAACTGGCATAAACATTAAGAATGGTGCATTACCGCCACCTTGATGATCTTTAACTTTATTTACTTTGTGATCATCAACTTTAACTGGATTAGTAATGCCTTGGATATCTTTAGGACTTACATCTACGTTCTGTTTTTGAAGTGTAGATAAACTTTGTTTAGTAATTTGTTTATTTAAGTTTTGTCCGACACCTGATAGTACATTTGTAACAATGTTTGATGCTTGTAAATTTGAACCTTGGCTTACAATCGTTTTAAGTTTTGCTTGTTTTACATCAACACTTTGATTACCCATTTTTTCTTTCATTTTTTGAGCTTGTTGTGCTGGAATTTCACCAGATTCAACTTTTTCTTTCATCTCTGACTTTTTACTATCCATAACAACTTTTTGAGTTTTACTCATTGCATTTTTTGAAAAGTCTTTTTCAAATACAACTGCCCCATAATATTTCTCATTATCGAATCCTTTTTTCAAATCAGATTCTTTATCAACTTTAACCCATTTAATTTTATCTGAATCACTATCTAATAATTTATCTTCTATTTTCTTACCAATATCAACTTTATTACTTTGAATAGTTGTACCTTCATCATTATTGACGATGGCAATTGGTAAATCTTTAGGTTTTGGATTAAATGCTGGATAAAATGCTAGTGAAAAAATAACTAAGATTAAAATCGCAGCAATTGGTGCTAACCATAATAATTTGCTTTTAAAGATATTCATGAATTGACCTCCTTTTTTTATTGAACAATGTGTTGAATATTTTTTACGTTGTCTATTATAATAGGTAAGAACAATTTAACAATAATCAATTTAATAAAATACGTCTGTTATTGAACACTTTGTTGTAAATTGTCTATTAAATCATTGGGAGGTTATATTTAATTGAAAGAAGATAGGCGAATAAGAAAGACAAAATCTTCCATTAAGAAAGCATTTACAACATTATTACAATACAAAGAGCTCGATAAAATTACGATTAGAGATATTACAACTGAAGCTGATGTGAATAGAGGAACCTTCTATTTACATTATGAAGATAAATATATGTTGCTTTCAGATATGGAAGATGAGTGTATTTCAGAGCTAGCTCATCTAACGGATTTTAATCAAATAGATGGGGACACTGTTGAAGCTATTTCAGAACTCTTTATAGATAGAGTTCTTACTAAAATCCTTCAACATATAGATGATAATTTAGATTTTTATCAAATCATTCTACAGTTAGATCGTCGAAGTAAACTTGAAGAGAAAATAAGTTTATTAATTAAACAAAATATGAATCGATATATGAGTATTAATCATGAAATAGATGGTATACCAGAGATGTATTTTCATAGCTATGTCGCAGGCGCTACAATAAATACTATTAAATATTGGGTTTTAGACCCAAATCGTATTTCAGTTGATGAATTAACACATCATATTTATAAAATTGTTTATAATGGACCATTACGAATTATGGCAGAATATAAATATAAAATGAATCATGCCTAACTTAATCGTTCAAATACTATCTAACTGTTAATCAAATTGAATATAGAAGACTTTGAAAGGAATTATAGTTATGATTACTGCTTATAAACATGAAAGTATAAATTCAAATGAAATCATTGAAACTAAAGTGGATCATAGCGCGTCTTGGATTAACGTTGTTGAACCTGAACGTGAAGAAATTGAAGAATTAATGGAATTCTACAACATTCCAGAGGACTTTATCCGTGACCCATTAGATTCTGAAGAAAGTGCACGTATAGAATATGACGAAGATACTGGCTATTCACTCATTATTATCGACTTACCTATTGTCAACTCTACAAACCGTCGCGTACTTTCGTTTGTTACTATTCCACTAGGTATCATTATAGGTAATGGCATTATCATGACCGTTTGTGATGCCGAAAATGAATTTCTTGAAAATTTTGCAAGACAAGATGATATTAATTTAAAATTTCATAGTCGCTTTGCACTTGAAATTTTATTAACAATTGCAAATCACTATAATAGAAATTTAAGATTATTAAATAAATCGCGAATTCGTATCGAGAAAGATTTAAAGAATAACATTACTAACAAACAATTATTTAAACTTATGGAAGTTGAAAAAAGCTTAGTTTATTTCTTAGCGGCATTAAAAGGTAATGATACAATTATTAAAAAACTATTTCGTTTACCTGCAATCAAACGCTTTGAAGAAGATGAAGAATTACTTGAAGACTTAGTAATCGAAAATAATCAAGCTATTGAAACAACCGAATTACATCAACGTATCCTTGAAAGTATTACAACATCTTATGCTTCATTACTATCTAACGACATGAATACAATAATGAAGACATTAACACTGTTTACTGTATTACTTACTCTTCCTACGCTCGTGTTTAGTTTCTTCGGTATGAACGTACCATTACCTATAGACGACCATAGTTATGTTTCATGGGTAATCGTTGTAGGTATATCATTGATACTTGTTGCAATAGTGAGTATCTATTTATGGCGTAAACAAAAGCTTTAAATCATATTTTATATAAAAAGTCCCACTTGAATTTGATTTTAAATTCAAGCGGGACTTTTTAATTATTTAGCTGCAGCTTTATAGGTCTTTCTTTTCGATAAAACAAATGTAACAACGATTGACACAATAAAGGCAATCATCATACCTATGAGATAGTGTAACCAACCTGCATGCGCTGGATTAATAGATATAAATCCTGGTAAACCTGCAGTACCCAGTGCAATAGCTTTCACTTTGAAAAATGAAATATAAGCTGAACCTAATCCAGATCCCACAACAGCACCTATAAATGGATATCTTAATTTAAGATTGACACCAAACATCGCTGGTTCCGTAATACCTAATAATGCAGAAATTCCAGCTGCAGATGCCACACCTTTTAGTTTTTTATTATGTTTAATTATAAAGAATGCTGCAATGGCTGCACCACCTTGAGCAACATTAGACATAGTAGCAATTGGAAAGATGAACGAACCTCCTGTTTTGGTGGCGTCAGCAATCAAGGTCGTTTCAACTGCGATGAAGCTATGATGCATGCCAGTAATTACAATTGGTGCATAAAGTAAGCCGAATATGAGACCTCCTATAGCCCCACCAAAATCATACAACCAAGTTAGTCCATCTGATAACCAATATCCTAATTGACGTGTAATAGGTCCAACGAATAAAAATGTGATAAAAGCTGTAACAAATATAGATAACAATGGTGTCAGTAAATTATCCAAAACAGTCGGTATCACTTTACGTAGCCACTTTTCAATTGTAGCTAAAATATACGCAGCAACTAACATGGGAAGCACTTGTCCTTGATAGCCCACCTGATTAATATGTAATCCAAAAATATCCCAATGGGGAATAGCTTTCCCTGCTTCCACTGCTTTAGGAAAATCATAAGCGCTCATTAAACTAGGATGAACTAATATCATGCCTAGTGCGGCACCTAAGAAAGGATTACCCCCAAAACGTTTAGCTGCACTAAATCCTATTAAAATAGGAAGTAAAGTAAATGGTGCATTTGCAAAGACGTTTATCATTTCAGCCAAGCCAGCGAATTGACTGTGAACATCAATGAATGATTGTCCTTTATAGAACAAATCTTTGGCAGTTAGAATGTTATTCAATCCCATCAATAAACCACCAGCTACAATTGCTGGAATAATAGGAACAAATATATCAGACAACATTTTCACAAATTTTTGTAAAGGATTCATATTTTTAGTCGACTTATCTTTAACATCTGATGTCGTTGATGCCTCTTTACCAGTAATTTTCTCTAATTCATTAAATACTTTGTTAACAGTCCCAGATCCAATAATGATTTGATACTGTCTCCCAGTTTAGAAAGTTCCCTTTACTACATCCATATTATTTAGCGTTTCTTCATCTACTTTGCTTTCATCATTAAGAACTAATCTTAATCTTGTAGCACAATGTGCAATAGCATCAAGGTTTTCTTCCCCACCTATTGCTTGTAATATATCTTCAGCAGATTTCTTATAGCTCATTAAATAAGCCTCCTTATTTAGAAACCGGTTCCATTTATTTAACTTTATTGTAACCGGTTCCAAACTTTTACGCAATAGCTCATCAATCGTTTATTAGTAATAATATTAATTTAGAAACTTAACTTCTGGGTAACCTTAATAATATAAGATGAGGTGAATAATTTAATGAAAGAACGTGGAAAAATAGAAAAGCTTTGGCGAGAAGAGAAATATCGCGTATTACTACATGTTCAAAATGCCTATAACAAAATTAGAGCACTGCTAAAAGAATCACCCTCTCTTGAAGAAGTACAATTTCAAATTAATGAAGCAATTAATCATTCTCCAACAACTGGCTCAATAATTAATGCCTATGAACACATGTGGGGTTATTTTAAAAATATAGCAACTGATAATGAAAAACATAAGGCATTGATGTTAAAGGATGACTTTATGAATCATCAAATTGAATTGGACGCCCTACTAAGTTATTTGAGTCAACTTGCTAATAAGTATGACATTAAATACCTTCAAGAAAGTACAGTACTAAATTAAAAAAAGACCTAGGTGAAAACACCTAAGTCTTTCGCAATAATGTACGTGTTATATTATTTCTAAAAAGAGTAATTGTCTAAGTTGTTTCACACTGTAATAGCATTAAGGCTTGTTAATAAAACACTAATGGAATATCTTGCCTTATAGCTATGTCATTCGAATAATTAAAACATTAAGCTGATAATTAATAAAATATAAAACTTTACCATGACACTACACGAAATATATTTCTTTAATTTAATAGTACTTCGGGGGAGAGTAATTTTAATTAAAAATCTTCTAATTGTTGCTACTAAACAATTGTTGTTGATCGATTATACTTTAATGTGCATAGATGTTGATTCCTGTTGTTGAAATAGTAAGTATTTCATGTGTTTCAATAATTTGTCTTAACATTAATTAGTCTTGATGTTGATTCCTGATGTTTGAGAAGAATGAATTTTATTCTTGTTGATCTTATTCTTCGATGTTATGCATTCTTCTTATTCCATGGTGTCATTTCTTTCTAGATGACTTAACTTGAGTTGGTTGATGAATAAGTTTCGAGAAAATTATTAAGTATAACTGAATTTTTCTAGTTGTTTATTCTATTAGTATAGTTAAACAATTAAATAATAGAAAATGTGTGCTATTCTTTGTTGTCTCTCTCTTTATGCTGTTGATTCTTGATGTATTAACATACATAGTACATTTATTGCTACGATTTCCATCCAAAAATTAATTCACTATAAAATTAATCGCAAATCGTCTAAAAATTTACATTAACTTCTTTTTAGAATTTCAATTGGGTCGAAATCTATATTTATTATGTACTAAAAAATTCGTTTGCACTCTATCCAAAATTTTCAAAATAAGAACTCTATATTTCTAAATAATTATTTGTATTGTGTGCTACTTATAATTTTTGATTGGTTGCTTAACTTTACAAGGAAAAATTTTTATATTTCTCTATTACTATTTCAAGACGAATCGATTATAATAACATTTATTATTCTATAAGGAGCACAGTGCCGAATTATGACATGTCATTTAAATATTTATCAACAGTATCATTCACCCCCAACTCGAAATATCAATCGAATCATTTTAATGTTCTCACTTACAAATCATCTAGAAATTACGATTAATGGTGAAACTAAAGATTTAGATAATCATATTGCTATTATTAATCAAGCTGATATTTTTTATGTAAATCAATCCTCGAACTTGGTTATGCTCTCTATTCCTGTATTTTATTTCTATAGTGAGGATGAAAATTTCTTCAAATGTTATTTTGATCGACATTTACTTCAATCTAGCGGTTTTGTAAAAAATATTATTTTACAATCAATTCATCATTATATGAACGAAGAAGAGCAAGATACTCAAGCTATTTCAAAAATTATTCAGACTTTATTTAAGGAAACAGTGATAAGATACAAGGAAAAATATATCCCTCAAGTTGCTATCAATCATCCAATATTTATCCAAGGACTTAGCTACATTCATTCCAAAGTTTCAGATACGTTATCATTACGCGAAGTTGCAAATTATTGTAATATTTCTGAATCATATTGTTCAAATTTATTTGTTCGCTACTTAAATATGAACTTTAAAGATTACTTTACAAGTTTAAAAGTCATTTATGCCATAAAATTGCTATTATCTACAGATGATTCAATCAATGCGATTTCTGAACGCTCTGGTTTTAGTAGTCATACGAACTTCACTAATCAATTCAAAAATCATCTAGGCTTTAGTCCCAAACAATTCCGTTCTATGATCTCTAAAATTTCATTAAATCCAGTAATGGATTTTAGCCAAACTCATTTTTTAGATTACAAAGATTTAATCAATCAATTTGAATTTAATGATCAATTAGCAACTGAAATTACTGAGATAGATCTTAATCAATTTAATCCTAAAGATCATACCAAAAGCTCTAAAGCATTTATCCGATTTGAAAACTTTAACAAATTATTCCAGTTCGTTTTTAACGAGTACTACGATATCGATTTCTCTTATTTGCCACAACCCGTAGTATTTATCCAAGATATTAACGATATCGCAATTAGTCATATTAACCTTAATTTGTTAAATCGTTGTTTTGAAAAGTTATTCGAAATGGATATCGGTCTAGCAATGCAAATTAATTCTACGCAACAATTTGAAGCAATTAATCAAATCATATTATCATTTTTACAAAGCAATCAAGATTATAAGAATAATAAAAAGCTAGTTAAACTCATGCTTGTTTTTAATTCAGAATATATGACTGTAAACGAAATCCATTTATGCCATTTAAAAATTAAAAATAAAAATCGTGAAATTAGGTATGGTATCACCGTTGAAGGTTTACTTCGTGATTCGCCTTCCATTGATCAAACTTACGATATAATGAAACGTCTTAACTTTGATTACTATTTCATTGACATTGAGAATCTTGAAACTAAAAATTTGTTATTAACCAAACGTAAGACATATCATCATTCATCTACTCATTTTGAAAATTACAAGCAATTTATGCTAGATTCAGGAATTCCAACTACAAATTTTGTATACAATAATTTATCACTTAAGTGTTTTAAGTATACTAATAATGGCACTAATCCATTACAGTTATCAGATTTAGTATGTCACCTTATCGCCCTTATGAGATACGGTGGTGGCATAAGTTATCAACTTATCGACGATCACTCACAATATATAGCTTTATTTAACAATTATGGTAGCCCTTTACCTTTAATGCACATTTATAAAATGGGTGATTCATTTGTCGACGAACCTTTAGAACTTGGGAATAACTATCTAATAAGCCGTAAAGATGGAAATTATCATATCTTATTATTTAATAAAATCAATGATCGTTATTTATCTGATAGTAAACAGAAGTTCATTTTCAAAAATAATTTAAAACAGAATTCACTCATTATTATAAAAACGTTAAATAATGAGCACGGTTCAATCCAAAATCTACTTCCTAAAAGCAAAGAATTATTATATATAGAACGTAATATACTTGAAGAATTAGATAAATGTAATCGCCCTAAAACAGAATTAGCTATTCAAGAAGAAAACAACAAACCATTCCAAATGACTTTGAAGCATGATGAAGTTAAATATATATGTTTTAAACCCATTTAAGTGTTACAAGTGTCTGAGTTTATCATCATCAATGAATGGATATAGTAACTATTAAGGAGATGATGATTTTGGATAAACAAAAAGCAACTCAAGCAATTGAAAAAGTATTAGAAACTTCTAAAGTTGGCGTATTATCAACTGCTTATAATAACAAACCTAATAGTAGATATATGGTTTTCTATAATGATGATTTAACTTTATATACTAAAACTAGTATCAATTCAGTAAAAGTTGATGAAATTGAAGATAATCCACACGCTTACATTCTTTTAGGCTACAATGAGACAACTAATAATAGCTTTGTTGAAATTGATGCTCAAATTGAAGTAGTTAAAGATCAGAAAGTCATTGATTGGTTATGGGAAACACAAGATAAGACATTCTTCGATTCTAAACAAGATCCAGAATTGTGCGTCTTAAAAGTAATTCCTAAATCAATTAAATTAATGAATGATGATGAGTTAGATACTCCTATCACAATTGAAATTTAATATTTTAAAAGATACCGGAGAGGACAATGACATTGATTTGTTCCTCTCCCTATTTGTTTTTAAAATTTCTTTTGTAAGAAACTCTGTATATTGGTGGCCTTACCAGTAAGGTTTAATATATTTGTAAGAAGAATAATAAAGACGTATTTTCAATTTAGTTATCTATTCCGAATGTTTTAAAATACTAAAATAGTTTATATATTAGCCAAGTTTTACGTTTTAAATATTATAATTTTATGAATTTTGAAAGTGTTTTATTTCGTGATTTTTGAAAATATGATTGCAATGTAATCTCAAGTTCTGTATAAATGAAGTAACAAAAATAAAGGAGTTTTATTCAACTATGAAAAATAAAAAAGCTTTAGGTTTTGGACTTATCGCAATTATGCTTGTGCTGTGTATCGTACTTGTCATTATGATGATGGTAGGTGGTAAAAAAGATACATACTACGGTATTATGAAAAATAGTACTACTATAGATCTGTCTCTTATACACATCTCCGAGCCC
>ERZ1031373.66-NODE-66-length-19843-cov-28.298565_pt1 | contig 19843 bp, 15 predicted proteins | sample MGYA00516733_ERZ1031373 | MGnify/ENA primary metagenome ERZ1031373 (study PRJEB33718, sample SAMN03159865) | human skin metagenome | collected 2014-02-25 | study: EMG produced TPA metagenomics assembly of the PRJNA266117 data set (Human skin bacterial metagenome...
CGGCAGCGTCAGATGTGTATAAGAGACAGTATATAATTATCATATTTCATCTTTATATATAAAAATTAGACCCTTACAAATAAAAGCCTATGAATTCACTAAAAATATCCATTCAATCAAAAATGCACAAAAAAGCCCACCTCACTTTTTCTAGCGAGATGGGCTTTCACCTTATCAATTAATACTTAAAATTCATCAGTAAATGACGTTAAGAAATCGATATAATAATCAACAAAATCAAGATAATTTTGTTTTTCAACACATTCGTCAACTTGATGAGGTCTAATACCAGGGCCGAACATTAAGAATGGGAAGTGCTCATCCTTACCACGAAGTAAGTTAGACGCATCTGTAACCGCAACAGTCGGCGTAATAATTAAACCTTCCTCATTAGGGAAATGTGCTTGTGCTTTCTCATGGCCAAGTTCTACCAATCTATTTTTACCAGTTGTTACAACAGGCGCTAAATCAAGATAGATTTCTTGAGATAAACTTGAACCATTTTCGTTAGCTTGTTTTAAATATTTATTAAATAATTCTTTAACTTTGTCATTATTATATTCTGGTATAGTACGCACGTTAAATTCAGCAGTCGCACTATCCGGTACAGAATTGACTTGTGAACCACCGTTAAAGATACTATTTGTCATGACTAAACCTTCAATTAAATCTTTAGCCTGTTCTTTAGTGACATTTTCAGGTAATTGACCTGCTAACTTATTCACCATATTACTGTAGTCTAAAGACTCACCTTTAACAGTTTGCGTAAGTTCTTCATATTCTTTATCAATATTTTGAATAAATTCGAGTAGTGGTTTAATCGCATTTTCACCTAAGAATGGCATTGAACTATGTGAAGATCTACCTTTAGAAGTGATTCGGAAATCCATAGAACCTTTATGCGCATAGACTAAACTTGGATAAGACGGTTCAGCGATAAGTAACGCGTCTAAATCGTCTGCATAGCCTTTTTCATATAATTGTGAAGAACCTGCTTGTTCCATTTCTTCACCAACAGTCGCCATAAATTTAATTGTACCTTTATTTAACTGGTTACTTTCTTTAATTTCGATTAACGCAATGGCTAATGCTGCTAAACCTGATTTCATATCAGCAGCACCGCGTCCATACAAGTAACCATTATCTTCAGTCAATTCAAATGGATCGTAAGTCCAGTCATCATGATTTCCTTCAGCGACCACGTCCATGTGACCTGAAATACCGATGACAGGTTGACCTGAACCAACAGTGGCAATTAAATTGGCACGTCCTTCTGAAACTTCATCTAATTCTGATTCAATTCCATACTTGTCGAACCACTTTTGTAAGTATTTCGCTACTTCCAATTCATTGTCGTTCACTGTTTTGATTGCGACGATATCCGATAGAATTTTGACTCTCTCTTCATTTGTTAATACACTCATGAATGATTACCACCTTTCCATGACTTCTATACCCACTCACTTTGAAAATTAATTTTCCGACAGAAAGTGAACTTTATCAAATTTTAATATTTCATTGATACAACTTAAATTACGTATAAGGAAAATTAAAATTCTTAAGCGCTGGTGCACTTTAATAAGGGGGAGGATATCATCATCATTGACCTTTATCAGTGTCTCTCTATTCATCATATCAGTTTTCCCTACTCTAATTTTATAGATTTGAATAAATATTTCTCCACTAAATAAAAAAGAGTGGCACAGAAATATAATTTGTCAAAATTAATTTCTTTGTACCACTCCGGCAAGGATGACTAAGATTGAAAGAAGCTTAGCATAAGTGCACTTTCAATTCAGATATCTACTGCCAATATGTTAATTAAGGTTGAGACAATTATCTATGTTACAGCCTCCACCTATAAATCTTATTTACTTGGTGTAGAAAGTGAGTAGCCAATCGTCACTGCTACGACACGACTATTATCTACTACAAACAATACACCTAAACCTTTACCTGAAGGTGTATAACAAAAAATACCGCCATCCTTGTTTTTATTATGACTTTTCTTAATTAAATCTTTGCCATAAGCTTTTTTCAGCTGATTTAAGGTTAAATCTTTAGTCACAGTAAATTGGACTTGTTTAGCCTTAATCCCATCATTTGCGACACCTTCGAAATGTTGATCATACTTATCGACCATTTTAGTACCAGTCGAATGTGTCAATTTAATTCCATTAAATGTCACATTATTACTCTTAACGGCTTTAATAAATTGCTCTTTAATTAAGAATGATCCATTTCCTTTAACGTAACCTTGATACGTATAGTAATGTGAGTTTGTAGCTTGAGCAATGCCATTAACTGGTGAAGCCGTAGAAACACCCACTCCTACTAATGTTCCCATTGCGATAGTTGATGCTACAAATACTTTAGTTAGTTTTCTCATGATAAGCTATCTCTTTTCTAAATTTAATGTTGCTTGTTCATTACGTATTAATAAATGATTAGCTAGAATTTTTCTCCAGTCACACCTAGTGTTCCGATTGTAATTTTAGTTACTTTATTATTCTTAGTAGTAAATGATATACCATAGTGTTTATTTCCTGGGCTATAAGCATACGTTTTAGTGCCTTTGTGCTTGTTAGGTAAAGCTCTCAAACCTTTACCATAAGCTTCTTTAAGTTGTTTCACAGATAGATGACTTGTAACTTTAAACTCTACGCTACCTGCTCTCGTTTTCTTAGTATTAACTCCACTAAAGCTTTGGTCATATTTCTTAACCGTGCCTTTATATTTGTTCACATGATTTTTACCAGTTGTGTAAGGAATTTTAATTCCATTCATTCTAAAAGTGTCATACTTTAACGAATTAATAAATAGTTGGTTTAAAACAAATGAGGCATGATTACCAGCATATCCTGTAAATGAGTAGTAAGGTGCTGTTGCTGCATGGGCTTGATTCACTGGTGGCGTATCTGTTGAAAGGCCAACTCCAAATACTGTTCCGGCTGCTAACATTGACGATAAGATTACTTTTGTAGTTCTGTTCATAAATGGATCTCTCCTCTGTTTTTATTGGAATCGCTATTTATGTACAACAAAGATGGGATATTACGATTCAATTACAATATTACAATGCGATTACATAAAGTGCAAATTTTTCTTTAATGTTTTTTATTACATTCTTGTAATTTTTTATATTTTCAAAAATAATTGGTATGATATATGTAACTTATTATTTCAAAATAGTTCTACTTATGACCCGAAAACGATTATAATAGAATACAGAAAAATTTAATAAGGACGGAGGACAACCATTTGAAAAAGATATTAGCAAGCATCGTAGTGATCCTTCTTGTCGCTGCATTAAGCTTCTCAATTTATGCAGCAATGACGCATGAAAGCAAATCTTCTAATACAGACTCAAATAAAGACAATCAAAAAACTGAAGAGAAACATAAGAAGAAAAATAAATCTAATCAAGACAGCGATCAATATAATGGAAATAATAACGCTAACCAAAGCCAAGAAAATGCGCAATCAGAACCAGCATCTGGCACATATAACGGAAACTCTAATATCAATCATTCCAACAACACAACTAAGCAACCTAGCAATAATCAGTATCAAAACGATAAACAACAAACCAAAACAAACGAAACTAAAGATAAACCATCTAAGAACAACTACAAACCAAGCACGCAAAATAACACGAGCAATAATAACTACAATAACCATTCACAACAAAATAGTCAGAACTCTACACAACCATCAACATCAGAGAAACCTAACAACCAGCAATCTAGCTCACAAAACTCTGAAAACAAACCAAGTAACCAACAAAACAATAACAACAGCACACAAAATAAACACGAGTAATAAAAAAACGTTTATGCAAACAGATGTATGCATAAACGTTTTTATTTTTTATTAATGGAATCTCATACCACCATCAACAATGATAGTTTGTCCTGTAATATAGTCTGAATCACTACTTGCTAAGAAGCTGACAACGTTAGCCACATCTTCCGGTTTTGAAAGACGTTTTAAAGTGATTTGATCAGTGAACTGTTTCCAACCCCACTCTTCGGGTTGATTGTTCTCTTTAGCTAATTTTATTGCAATACCTTCCATCATTGGTGTTTCAACAATACCAGGTGCATACGCATTAACTGTAATACCTTTATCAGCTAAATCACGAGCAGCAACTTGTGTTAAACCTCTAACAGCAAATTTAGTACTACTATATAAAGATAATCCCGCATTACCCTCTACACCAGCTTGAGAAGTAGCATTAATAATTTTACCGCCATGACCTAACTTATTAAATTGTTCTAATGCAGCTTGTATTCCCCAGAATACGCCACCTAGATTGACTCCAATAACTTGATCAAATTGTTCAGGTGTCACTGTATCAATTGGCGTCATTGGACCTAAACCTGCATTGTTAACTAATACATTAAACTCTCCAAAGTGCTCGACCACTTTTCTTAATACTGAAAAGACTTCATCACGATTTGAGACATCAGCTTTAAAGGCAATTGCCTCTTGTTCATTTGTAGTTAAAGATGACGCAGCATTTTTAGCACCTTCTTCATTGTAATCAACTATGGCTAAATTAAATCCATCTTTAAATAAACGTTCAGCAATTTTCAAACCAATACCTTGAGCCGCTCCAGTAACAACAGCTACTTTTTTAGAATTACTCATCCAAATCACTCCTATAGATAATATATTCAATTATTATATTATCACTAAGATATAAGAATGATTTGTAGAGATTGTGAATACTTATTTAAATTTTATATCTTATTTGGCAATTACATATACTTATGAGTTATCATAAATTATAAATAATTTTAAAAAGGTGTTTAACGTTGAAAAAGTTAATTTATATCGCTCTTGTAATTATAGTAGTAGCCATTTGTTATATGATTCTAAATTTCTTATTTTTTGATAAATGGGTTATGTATTCCAGTGAAAAACAATTAAATACCTCTATTAAAAATAAAGATACTAAAAACTTAAAAGAAATTGCTAAAGATAATAAAACTTATCAATTTCTAAAAAGCCAAGATAAAGTTTCTATTAATGGACAATCAGATAATCAAGGTAGCGGTCATATAGGTTATTATCAAGTGAATATTAATGACAAACTAGCTACTCTAACTGTTAAAATTAAGTATGCATTACTACCAGAAAAACCAAAAATAAAATCAGTAGAATTAAATGACTAACTAACAAAAAGACTCTAATACATATCAAATTGTACTAGAGTCTTTTTAGTTAACATAAATGACTTATCGGAAGTTAACTCTCATCGTATATTCGGGGATGATATAATATATAGGTCGCCTATCCCTCAGGCGTCAATTTGACGTAGAGAGGAGGTGTATAGAGTGATGCTTATTTTCGTTCACATCATAGCACCAGTCATCAGTGGCTGTGCCATTGCGTTTTTTACTCATTGGCTAAGTAAACGCAATAAAAATAGGTGACATATAGCCACACCAACAAAAATCCCCTCACTACTCGCAATAGTGGGGGATTGGTGTATAAGTGAATACTTATTTTCGTTACCTAAATTATAACACTGGTGAGTGAAGAAATGCAAAAAGTGTGTATAAAGGACGTCCTATATTATACTCACCTAATGCGAAAAATCCTCAAAAACGTATTGTCTATCATAGAGTTGTAGAGAAGACTATTTTTTAATTCCCATACTACAAACAAACTAAATAGTATGATAAAAGTTATTAAATTCCCATAAACGAGTAAACTTTTAATAGAATTATGAGACCATGCAGTTAGACTGATTAATAAACAAAATATAGATAGAAATAACAATATATTTCCTCGCAAATCTAGGTGAATAGATGTACTTCTATTTTCTTTAATATTTCTCTTCAATATTAAACAGCCAACTAACCCTACTACGATAAAGGGAATATTCATCCAAAATATCCATCTCCAACTTCCTAAAGAGAGTAAACTCCCTCCTACACTAGGTCCTAAAACTGGTCCTATTCCTAAAAGTATACTTAGCGTTCCTAGGGCCGATCCTTGTCTATCTTCAGGAATACTAGTTGTAATAATAGCAGTGGCAGTGCCTTGCAACATTGCTGCTCCGATGCCTTGCAAACCTCGAAATGTGATCAATTGGATAATATTACTTGAAAAACCACATAAAATTGAAGCTATTAAAAACACAATAAGCCCGATACTATAGATATTTATTCGACTAAATTTGTCACTCAATCTTCCAAATATGATAATCGTTCCCGTCAATAATAAAGTATATAAAGTGACACTCCATGTTATCAATGATGTATCAACATTAAATGATTTCGATAAAGTAGGTAATGCAACGTTAATAATCCCACTATCTAAGGTAGATAAAAACATTCCTATGCCTGCGGTAAAAACAACTAAATAATCAAAATATTTAGAAGAAATGTTCAACTATAATACCTCCTCATCTAACTAATTTACTCATACCCATATAACATTTTGCTTAACAATATAATGAAGAAACTGTTATTTGAGCAAGTCAATTAAAATTAATGTTTGATGGGAGTAGTTGTTGAGTCAATTGTTCTAATGTAATGATTTAAATTTGGAAGTTCGTTGTCTTGAATATCGGAGACTTGGAGTCTATTAATTGTTTGATTACAATGATCGATAATTTCGTACTTAATTCTTCAAAGTTGATTATCATACCTACTTGCCTATCTCCTCGCTAACAAGTAAACTTTGATTGTGGAGTAAGCGTTTTCCTAATCAAACTTTGTGGGAGAAGTGAGATGGACTATGATAAACAGACAGATTAAACTCATTCAACTCTTAATCAATAACGCTCAAACGTACATTAGCGGGAATGAAGTTTCGGCTTATTTAAATGTGTCTAATCGCACAGTTAGGAATGATATTAAAGTTATTAATTCTACATTCATTGATAATCTTATAGTGAGTGTTAAATCTAGAGGCTATCAATTAAATTTAGATGCATATTCTATTAGTTTTATTGAGGGACAATTAAATGACAGTATTCTTAAAGAGAGAAAGTTATTAATTACGATTGCTTATAAATTATTGATGGATCATCATACATATACTTTGAGTGAGCTTGCATCACATTTTCATCTATCAAAGGCAGATGTACTCGATTGTGTCACACGTATCCAAACTTGGTGTGAAAAATTTGATGTCACCATCACTTTGAAAAGGAAACAAGGCATCATTATCGATGCTAGTGGTTCGGATTTAAGTAATGCGGTTCTTCATCTGAATCAACTCTCTTCGAATGAAATTAAAGTGGAAGATTTGATTCTGCAAGAATTACCACAGGGACATATTCAGCGTATTCATCATATTATTAAGAAACATATTCAAGCTTCCGAGCTTCAAACGTCAGATAATCAAGTGCGACAATTACTTGTGCATTTAATCTTAATTATTAAGCGCTCTAACTCTGAGGAGTTAGATTGGGAGTCGAATCCAACTTCTCTAGCCATAGCACGACAGTGTATTAAAGATATTAATCAACAACTAGGTTACCAGCTAACTGATGAAACGAGTCAATTGTTTTCATTCTTCATTAGTTATCATTTCAATCAATTTGATTTAAGCTTCCAACAACTCTTTATTCAAAGTTATATTCAACGGTTAATACAATTGATGGAAACGAATGTAGATATTCCTTTTTCTAAAGATTCAATTCTAAAAGAAAATATTTATACGCACTTTAGTCGTACCTACTTACGATTAATGCGCAATGTTTACCTCAACAATCCGCTGACATCTGAAATCAAACAACTCTATCCTTTTATCTTTAACACGCTTTACGATGTAATTCATCAGTTATCTAAAGACACTGACATACAACTTAGCGAAGATGAAATTGCCTTTTTGACGATTCATTTTCAATCATCAATTGAACGACAAATGCACTCGACCATTAACGTCGTCATTGTGTGCTATTACGGCTTAGGGGTTTCAACTTTATTAGCTGAAAGAATTAAGAAATTAAGTCCTTCAATATCAATTGTTGATACATTGAAACTTGAAGATGTTGAGACATATGACTTTGCGCAAGTGGATTTACTCATCACAACGCATGATATCGACTTAAGTCACAAACGTTCATCACACCTTCCGAAAGTGATTCAGGTGTCGCCATTATTTTCGAAAGATGATGAACGCCAAGTTGAACATGTAATTAAAACGTTTAAAAACCCAACGTTACAAAGAGATGCCCTGTCACCAATAGAATTTGTGGTTGAGTCCGACATCGAACAAGATGAACCTTCCATTGCACTCTCAATCTTTAAGAGAACTCAAGAGATTCTAGAAGAACATCAAACGACTTTAGACGGTTACATTGAATCTGCGATGGAACGCGAACGTCAGTCTTCAACTTTCATAGGCAATGGTATGGCGATTCCTCACGGTAATCCTGAGAAGGTGCTGAAATCTCATGTGATTGTCTATAAATTCAAGCACCCCATTCCTTGGAAACAACATGATGTGAAGTTAGTATTCTTCCTAGCGATTGCGAAGAAGGATGCGCAAATGATGAAAAATATGATTCAGTCACTAGCCCAACTTGATGAACATACGGTTGATCAGTGGTGTATGATGGAGAACCATGACTTTAAAAATAAGTTAATCGCTCAAATTCGAGAATAATTGCCACTAATAACGGCAATTATTCTTTTTTATATAGCATTGAATACGCTTACACTTTAAATAAAGGAGAGTGAAAGCGATGAAAATACTTGCTATAACATCATGTCCGAACGGTATCGCTCATACATATATGGCTCAAGAAAAGTTAGAACAAGCTGCTAAAGAAATGGGCGTAGATATCAAAGTAGAAACACAAGGCGGTGTAGGTGCTGAAAACATTTTAACTGCCAAAGAAATTAAAGAAGCAGACGGCATCATTATCGCTGCTGATAGACAAGTTGATCTTTCACGTTTTAATGGTAAACGCCTCATTAATGAGAACGTGCGTGAAGGTATCCATCATCCAAAACAATTAATTCAACGTATCATTGATCAAGACGCCCGTATCTATCATGGAAATGATTCAGAAACTCACAGCCACAATTCTGAAGAAGATAATGAACATAAAAGTGGCATGCAAATGGTCTATCAACACTTAATGAATGGTGTCTCTTTCATGGTGCCATTCATCGTTGTAGGTGGATTGCTGATGGCCATTGCTTTAACTATAGGTGGCGAAGCGACTTCTAAAGGCCTCGTCATTCCAGAGCATTCATTCTGGAAATCAATTGAAAATATTGGAAGCTTATCTTTTAAATTTATGGTTCCAATTCTAGCCGGTTATATTGCCGTAAGTATTGCTGATAAACCCGGACTTGTTCCAGGTATGATTGGTGGAGCTATCGCTGCTGACGGAAGTCTCTATGGCAGTACTGCAGGTGCTGGTTTCTTAGGTGGTATTGTTGCCGGTTTCTTAGCTGGTTATATCGCTAAATGGATTAAGCAAATTAAAGTTCCTAAAGCGATGGCACCGATTATGCCAATTATTATCATACCTATTATTTCTTCACTTATCGTAGGACTGATATTTATCTTTGTCATCGGTGCTCCGATTTCAAGTATCTTTGCTGCATTGACGACATGGTTAAAAGGTATGCAAGGCGCAAACATTATTATTCTAGCGTTGATTATCGGCGCTATGATTGCCTTCGATATGGGTGGTCCGATTAACAAAGTTGCCTTTCTCTTCGGTTCTGCATTAATTGCTGAAGGTAACTATGCAGTGATGGGAATGGTTGCTGTAGCAGTATGTACGCCTCCAATCGGTTTAGGCTTAGCCACATTTATTCAAAAACGTAAGTTTAATAAAGCTGAACAAGAAATGGGTAAAGCCTCATTTACAATGGGTCTCTTCGGTATCACTGAAGGTGCGATACCTTTCGCTGCCCAAGACCCACTTAGAACGATTCCAGCTAATATGATTGGTGCTATGGTAGCATCTGTCATCGCCGCGCTGGGAGGTGTTGGAGATAGAGTTGCCCACGGTGGTCCAGTTGTAGCAGTACTTGGCGGTATTGATAAGGTCCTTTGGTTCTTTATCGCTGTCATTATCGGTAGTTTAGTCACAATGATGACGGTTTTAATTTTCAAGAGACATACACCTGTGAATGAAGTGAATTCACACGAGACTGACCCTACCCTTGAAAATGATTCTACATCAGCAAACGATACAACAACACAAAGTAATGTAGCAACGACTGCTCCACAAAGTGAGCCTACAAATGAAAGTAAAGAACATGAAGTATTTGCCGAGAATATTATTGAAATATCAAATACTGAACTTACGCGTGACAATGCGATTGATACGCTTATTTCTAAATTAAATGAACATCACTATATCTCTAATGTTGAAGAAGTTAAAGAAGCTATTCATAAGCGAGAAGCAGAGTCAACTACTGCCATTGGTATGAATGTGGCGATTCCTCATGCGAAATCAAGTGCAGTCAATCAACCTGCCGTAGCTGTTATGCAAAATAGAAAAGGCATTCAGTGGGAAAGCCTTGATGGTTCATTACCGCAATTGGTCTTCCTTATCGCTGTGCCAAATGACAGTAATGATACGCATTTAAGATTATTGCAACGCTTATCAAAAGCTTTAATGCATGATGATACAAGAGACAACCTCGTGCATGCTCAAGATAAAAATGAAATTTACAACATTTTAAAAGAGATATAAAGGAGTGTAAGATATGGTATTGTTTCTTAAGCCTGTATTTCAAGAGCGCATTTGGGGTGGCAATGCTTTAACTCAGTTTGGTTACGATATTCCAAGTGATCAAACTGGCGAATGTTGGGCTATTTCAGCACATCAGAACGGACCTAATGTCATTGAAAATGGCAAACATCAAGGTAAGACGTTAGATGAGGTATGGGAAGAAGATCGTGCGTTATTCGATAACGATTCTAGAACACACTTCCCGCTTCTAACTAAAATTCTAGACGCTCATGATCAACTTTCAGTACAGGTTCATCCTAATGATGACTATGCACTTAAACATGAAGGTGAATATGGTAAGACAGAGTGTTGGTATATTCTTGATGCAGAACCTGGCTCAGAAATCATCTATGGTGTAGAAGCACAAACAAAAGAAGAATTAGAACAACTCATTGATAATAAAGACTTCGACCATTTATTTACTCATGTTCCAGTTCAACCTGGCGACTTCTATTATGTTCCTGCTGGTACAGTACATGCGATAGGTTCAGGCATCCTCATCTTAGAGACACAGCAATCTTCTGATACCACATATCGTATTTATGATTACGATAGAAAAGATAAAAATGGCAACACACGTGAATTACATTTAGAACAAAGTAAAGAGGTTATCGATATTTCTAATCGACAGCCGAATACTTCTCCACATACTAAAGAGATTGATGGTAACACTTATACGCAATTTGTGTCGAATACGTTCTTCACAGTAGAGAAATGGGATGTTTCTGAACATCTAACTTTAACGAAACCTCATCCGTATTGCTTAGTATCAGTCATTGAAGGTGATGGTCAATTAACAGTTGATGACGAAACATTCACTGTTCAAAAAGGTACGCATTTTATTTTAACAACAGAAGATAAAGCAATTCAGTTTAATGGACACATGGATCTAATTATAAGCCATCCTTAAATAAGCATTGCTTATAACTAAAATAATCCCTCGAATTGAATCTTACAATTCGAGGGATTTTAGTATATTATTCAGTTACTTTACTTTCTGCTGCACGTTTAGCAATTTTACGCATAATTGGATCCATCACAGGTTTCATACATATACCGAATATAATAAATCCGAGGCCGAACAATGTGAGTACGACAACTTTAGTAATTAATATTTCAGGTACAATACCACCTACAGTTTCACGTAAGGCGTCAATGGCATAAGTGAAAGGCAGATATGGTGAAATGGTTTGGAAGAACTGTGGTGTCGTTTGAATTGGGAATGTTCCTCCACCCCCTGCGATTTGTAATACGAGCAAGATAATCGCTACAGCTTTACCTGGATTACCTAACATGGACACGCATGTATAGATGATTGAGTTAAATACGAGTGAACTAAATACAGCGATGGTTACGAATAAGACTGGTGATTCCACCGCCGCTTTAAGTATCACTAGGTCACCTATCGACACGATAAGTGCTTGAATGATACCTAAGAGGAAGAAGAAACCAGCTTTACCCATATAGATTTGTCGTGCTGTTAATATAGGTCGCAAATGTTCATGTTTGTTATCTACTGAAAGTAAACTTACCATTAATAAGCCACCTACCCATATTGATAACGCTGTATAGAATGGTGTCATTCCTGAACCATAATCTTTCACTGGGAAGACATCCGTAGTCTTTTTATTAATTGGATTTGCAATTGTGTCTGCTTGCTTTTTCAAATCATTCTTTAATGTGTCTATAAGTTTATCGATAGCATCATCTTTGTCTAGTTTCTTGAAGACTTTATCTGCTTTTTTAAGATCCTTCTCAACGTCTGGCAATTTATTCTGTGCGAAGTCAGCTAGTGAAGCTAAACCTTCTTTCGCGCGTGGTTGATTCTCATTTAATAAATTAACAGCGTTGTCATATCGATTAAATAATGCCGGTAAATTTTGGTTTACTGATTGAGTGACATTGGCTAATTCTTGTTCCAATTGTGGTAAGTCATTGCGCACGAAACTAGCGGCTTGTGCAACATCTTTCTTCACAGTTGGGAAGTAAGCTTGAGCAGTTTTCATGGCATTGATGTAAGTTTGTTCAATACCAGGTAAAGTGCTTTGTATTGTATCAATACGTTCTTTACCATCACTTAAGATATCTTGACCTGCATTAATCACTTGGTTGATTGAGTTCAATTTCGATTGAATTGTAGATAAAGTATTCTGACCTTTATTTAATTGATCTGTAATTTCGTTTGAAACAGCTAATAAATTTTTGTTTAGTTCATTTTTAATATATGAACGGAAGTTATCAAGATTATCACTCAGTTTTGGCAGTCCACGAAGTACTTTTACTGCTTCAGACTGGCCTGAACTACCATTTGATAAAGCATCAATTAATTGATTAGTTGTTCGTAAACTATCATTAATTTGGTTATTCGCCTTTTTAATATGTTTAATTTCTGATGATAAATCTACATCTTCACTTTTCTCTAGTTCTGAAAGAATATCGATCATTTGTTGATTATATTTAGTAGCATTTTCCAATCGAGATTTAATATTCTCAAGTGGTTCTTTAAATTGTGTAGGTTTATCTGATGCGATAATACCATATGCCATGTTCTTCAACGCTTTAATATCTTGTTGAGTGGCTTGAGCTTGTTTGTCTGTCTGATTTGATAATGATAATAACGATTCTGCTAAGGCGGTGTTCATTGATTTAATGTCGTTTTGTGTTAAATCTGAATCATTGTTAGATGAATCACCCATCGTACTCATTTGACTGGTCTTTATATTAGAGTAACTATGCCCTAAATCTTTATGGCTTTGGGTAGCACTTTGTTGCTGTGTCGTTGTCTGATTGTTTAAATCTTTATTCACAGCACCATTCACTTCTTGTGCTCTACCGGCAGCTTCTTGATAGTCTTTCACACGCTGCTTCGCTTGAGTTAAATATCCTTGTGCGTCGTTTAATTGACTACTTGCTGCATCAATGCCTTCACTAGCAATGTCTACACCTTTATTAATCTTAGGAAATTGTGCTGGCACATCATTCGAAGCTACATTGAGTAGTCGTTCGATATTCGGCATATAATCATTAAGTGCTAGGATGAGTTTCGCCTTCTCATTTAAAGCGGGAACAGCGGAATTGACTGCATTGAGTTTATCTTGAGCATCAGTAATATTAGCCTTATATTTACCTAAATCTCTAAATTTATTCGCATATTGATCTAACTCGTCTTGATGATTGTTAAGATAAATAACTTTGTCAGCGAAGTCGTTTATCTTAGGTAATGCATCATTCGCTTGATATACCGCATTTTTAATCTTATTGATTGTCGGCACATTGTCTTCTAATGTTAGACCGACTTTATTTGCTTCAGTTAACAATGCTTTCGTAACTGTTTTATTAAATTGCTCATTGGCTTTCTCTACAACGAGCGATGAACCTGTATCTGTCAGTTTCGCTGCTACGGCATTAATTTTTTGGTTCACTTTGAAATTAACGTCTGCTTTTTGCGGATGCTTTCTTAAGGTGCCAGTAACTTGATGTGTAAACTTACTTGGTATGTATATACCGGCATAGTACTTACCCATCTTAATTTCATGGTCTGCTTTTTCTCTGCTAACAAATTGCCAATCGAAACTGTCATTGTTCTTTAACGATTTGACCATTGTATCGCCGACGTTAATTTTTTTACCTCGAACTTTGTCACCACTGTCTTCATTTACTACTGCTACTTTAATATGGCCTGTATTACCATACGGATCCCACATCGCCCATAAATTGAACCATGCATAGAACGAAGGTAGAATAGCTAGACCTGCTAAGATCACCCAAACACCCGGCGTTTTCGCTACCCTCTTCAAATCCGTGATAAAGAGTTTTAGTGCGTTCTTCATATTCACACTCCTATTGAGAAGGTCTTTAATATTCATTCTTTATAATAACTCTATTTTTATTTTTGAAAATGACTCCCCCATCATTACTTGATCATTGAGGAGATACTTCTATTATTTTATAAAATTTCTAGGAAAGTAATTTATTTTTACAAGTAAGATTTGTATAATAAATGTATTAAGGCGCATTACGTTTCGTTGATAGATATCAACAATATAAGTCATAAGTTAAATTATACCAAATTCTCAATTATTATCACACCAAAATTAAACTTTTCGAGGGAGAAAAAATGTGATGTCGAAAAACAAATTGTTAATTTATTTACTATCAACTACGTTGGTATTTCCAACATTCACTACCCCTACGGCCGTTGCGAAAGATAATACAGATGACATGAATCAACAAACAAAGGTAACTCATAAAAGTTCACAGTCGAAAGAAGATAAACAAGAGCAAACTGATAGCAATCAACGTGCGCACCAAGCTGAAAAAGCTTCTTCTGAGAAATCTCCTTCTAAAGAGAACGGTAAATCTTCTAAAACGCATAAAAAAGATAATGATGTTAAAGCGGATAAAAACAAAGCATCCAATCAGTCAGATCAGAATTCTAACCAGCCGCATCAAACTACAACAGCAGTTACTGATCAAAATAAGCAAAAAAATACAAATTTAGTTGACCAATTTTACCATAACGTTGCTCAAAGTCAGTCTCATATGAACGACCTGTTAAAACCTGATAAATATGATGATAGCTTTAGTTTAACTACATTAATTCAAAATCTTTTTAACTTTGATTCTAATATTTCAAATTATGAACAGTCAGACGATCATACAAGTCAATCACCTTCCACTTCAAATAGAGATGATTCTACTGATAGTGATAACAATGATTCTAAAGAGGTAACATCGAATAAAAATACTAATTCAGACATTCCTTCTGAAGGAAGTCATTCCTCTCATTCTGAAGATCAATCACATCAAAGTAGTACATCATCTTCTAAAGCAGAAACAGATGATTCAAAGGTGAGTGACGCATTATCTCAATGGGAACAAGACGATGATAAAAATACTTCCCAGTCACAAGGTCAATCGTCTCAACAAGATGAATCTAAACAGTCATCAAATCAAACGCATCAATCATCTTCTAATCAAACAACATCACATTCATCAAGTGACAACAACCACTCAAGCGTATCTGATTCAGCACTAGATACCATTCTTGATGAATACAGTGAAGATGCTAAGAAGACCCAATCTAATTATGAGCAGAAATCTAAACATCAGAAGAACACATCGCAGTCTTCTCAAAATAATAATCCGCAACTACCTACAGAGAATGAATTGAAACATAAATCTAAACCGGTTCAATCGTTTGAGAATGATATTAAAAAATCTAATACGCGTTCAACAAGTTTATTCCAACAAGTACCACAAATTGAAGATGGCAAAGTGTCAGACGATAACTTTAATGTGGTAGACAGCCAAGATACTCGTAAATTTATTAAATCGATTGCTAAAGATGCACATAAAATTGGCCAAAAAGAAAAGATTTATGCCTCTGTTATGATGGCTCAAGCTATCTTGGAATCTGACTCAGGTAAAAGTAGTCTAGCTCAATCACCTAACTATAATTTATTCGGTGTTAAAGGCAGTTATAATGGGGAATCTGTGAACTTCAATACACTAGAGGCTGGTAGCGATAACCAAATGTTTAGTATAAACGCTGGATTCCGTAAATATCCTAATTTGAAATCTTCACTCCAAGATTATGCTGACTTAATTAAAAATGGTATTGAAGGCAATCCTACAATTTATAAACCTACTTGGAAGAGCGAAGCATTAACATATAAAGAGGCAACGTCACACTTATCACATTCTTATGCGACAGATCCGAATTATGCTAAAAAGTTAAATAGTATCATTAAACATTACAATTTAACTGCATTTGATAAAAAACGTATGCCAAATCTGAAAAAATATACTCAATCAATTGGAACAGAAACTTCAGGAAGTGATTTCAAACCATTTGTTGAAGCTAGTGGATCTTCTCCATATCCACAAGGACAATGTACGTGGTATGTTTATCAACGTATGCAACAATATGACTCATCTATTTCTGGTGATTTAGGTGATGCACACAATTGGAACAATCACGCTGAAAGAGAAGGTTACACTGTAACACAGTCACCTAAAAACCATACTGCTGTTGTCTTCGAAGCTGGCCAACTTGGTGCAGATACACAATATGGTCATGTTGGTTTCGTTGAAAAAGTCAACGACGATGGTTCAATTGTGATTTCAGAATCTAATGTTAAAGGTCTTGGCGTTATTTCATACAGAACCATTGATGCAGAAGATGCCAATGATTTAGATTATATTCAAGGAAAATAATAAGAGTTACTCAAGATAGCATGTCTCTTCATAGAGCTTGCTATCTTTTTTATTTTCCAGGAAATAGTTGAGTTTGATGTGTATTTAAAATAATCCCTCCATAAACAATGTTTACGGAGGGATTGCTCAATTTGTATTTCATCGTTATATAAGGATGTTACTTTACTATAAATGGTTTCTCCATGATTCGACTGATTCTATTTCGCATGAACGATTTAAAATTTGTTCTATTATGAAATCATGCTTATCATCTGAACGATCTCCCACAGCATCTTCTAAAACTGTGATTTGATAATCTTTATCTGCAGCTTCAAGTGCGGTACTTAGCACCACTCCACTTGTCGAAATACCTGTTAAAACAAGGTGATTAATTTGATTCGCATTCAAGAAGACCTCTAAACCACTACCTGTAAACGCACTAAAACGTCGTTTAGTCATGATTGGTTCATCCTCTGCAGGTTCTAATTCCTCAAGAATTTGTGCAAACGCATCATCCTCTGTCATGGATATACCGCGTTGTTTAAAACTTGAGAACACACGATTATGAGGTGAAACGTCTGCAAAGTTTTTCTCTAATGCAACACGCATAAAGACTACCGGAATTTGGTGTGCGCGTGCTGCTTCTATTGCACGTTGATTTGCTTTAATTAAACTATTAATTTGTGGCACATTATTTGCGATACCTTTTTGCATATCCATCACTAATAGAGCTGTTTGATTTGTCATAGTCATACTCCTTTAACTCTTTTTTCATGAACAGTTTCTACATTATAACGATATGAGATACTCATTCTCCAATTATTTATATTTATTTCCATTGAAAAGTCACCCAAACATTTTAACAATTTTAAGACGTCCGGGTGACTAAATTTATTAATTATGATGCATGATGTTTCTTACGGCGACTTACCCAAATCAACGTGCTTCCAATCACTAAAGCAATGATTGCAAATGGTAAAACACTCAATTTAAGAACTTTACCTGCAGCTGGTAAAGAGATATTGCCGTCGTCATTTAATATTCCACTCAATAAGCCATCACCTGAACCTAATGATAAATTGTTCTCTGGGGATGGTGTATCCATATTACCAATACCATCTAGTATAGAATCTTTAGAGTTTAAATTATCTAATATACCTGATCCATTTGTTAAACCTGCGAGTTGGTTTAATATATCAGCGAGTTGACTACTGTTGTGATGATTACCATGGATTCTATCAAGTAATGATGGGCGATCTTTTATTGGTGATAAAATATAATTTAAATCACCTTTAGCTCGTTTAACACGATTTTGAAGTTGCAATAAGTCATTTGCTTTACCATTTAAAGCGGATTGTATCAGTTGTAACGCATCTGTTTTATCATTTTGAATACGTGTAATGACACTTGCTAAAATTTTCGCTTTATCTTGATTCAATCGTGTCGCTAATATCGTTTCGATTGCTTCTTTTTTATTTTTAGCATTATTTAATACGCCATTTAAAATATCATCTGCTGTTGCGTGACCATTTTTATCAAAATAGTGTTTTAATTGATCAACAATTTGAGATTGACTAAAGTGACCATTGGCTAATTTCTTTGCTATTTGAGAAGCTTCATTGTTTCCTAGTCGCGTAGATAATAGTTCTTTAATCAATTTTTCTTTATTATGTGATTGATCCAACATTGATTTAAGAATATCATCACTTGAAGTAGTGGCAACGCCATCAATCTGCTTCGCGATTTGATTAGCAATGTCTTTATCAGATTGACCTTTAATTTTAATGTTTTTCAATGCACGTTGAGCTTCATTGTTACTCATGATGCTATGAAGTATATTTTCAGTGGTCTTAGCTTTATCTTTATCATTTTTAAGTTGATTTAATATCGCGTTTTGTTGTCCATCAAGTTTTTGATGCGCTCGATCAATTTCACGTTTTAATTTTTGCTTATTATCGTCGGATAAATGGTTATCTTCCTTAACTTTGCTTTCTAAAGCACCTAAATCATTCAATTTACGACTTAGATAGTTCTCATTATTATCATTTTGTCGTGATTGTCTCTGTGCAAGCGCATGTGTGATTTTATCACTACCTTGTAAGTCCTTAGTGATTTTTCCAATCGTATCCTCAGCATTATCCCTATTTTGATTAGCTTCTGATTTTAGTGTTGCTATATCATGCTCAATTTGATTTTGACGCTCTTTGTTATCAGATTGATTTGAAGTCTTTTTATCACTTTGACTCGTACTAGAACTTTCATTTGAGCGGAGAGAATCCACATCATCTTTGATAGAGTCTAATTTCTTGAAAATGGTCGTATCATTCGCCTGTGCTTTAGTATCATTGTCTTTAGCTTCTGTATTCTGTGTATCTTCTTTATGAATAGCGTCTTTATTGGGATGGTCTTCATTTACACCATTGTTTTGTTGATAGTTATCAACATTATTAGAAATGGCATCCAAATCTTCTAAAAATTGATCTAACTCCTTAGACGCTTTTGAATTGTTGTTACTATCATTAGAGACCGTTGAATTTACTAACTTTTCATTATGTTGTCTCGCATCTTCAATAATAGCATCTATTTTAGAGTCATCTTTGGCACGATCTATACGAGTTTGATAATCTTTGATATCTTCTTTTGATAAGTCTTTTAAGTGATTTAATTTATCTTTAGCTTCTTTAATGTGTTTACTTAAAGAATGATTTTGATCTTGCGATTGTGTCATCGTACGAGATGTCTCTGTAGAATCTGCGTGTGTATTGTGGGTAAATCCATAACCAATGATTGTCCCGCTGACAAGTAGTGCTGTACATGAGATTTTTAAATATCCGCTAAGTTGGTGTACACGTGTTCTCTTCATATATTTACTCCTGTCTCTTATACACATCTCCGAGCCCACGAGACGCTACGCTATCT
>ERZ1031373.71-NODE-71-length-19315-cov-18.556957_pt1 | contig 19315 bp, 9 predicted proteins | sample MGYA00516733_ERZ1031373 | MGnify/ENA primary metagenome ERZ1031373 (study PRJEB33718, sample SAMN03159865) | human skin metagenome | collected 2014-02-25 | study: EMG produced TPA metagenomics assembly of the PRJNA266117 data set (Human skin bacterial metagenome and...
AGATGTGTATAAGAGACAGTTATTTGGGATGTTTTATTATATGTACTAATGCTTCTAGTCTAGTTCTAATCAAAGGCACTAAATTTGATTTTAAATTAACACATTCAATTAAATAATAGGGAAAATTAGATATTTTTTTAATTTAACCGGTTTTAATTATTAAGGGAGAACCGGTTAACTTAGAAAAATATTAACAGTTATTTTATTTGGGAGATGTTAATTTTGACTAAAAGTGAAAAAGAGAGAGTACATGGAATTTTGCAATTAGAGGCATTACTTTCTGACATTAACTCGATTTTTGATACAATCAAAAAAGAGTATAAAATGTCTAAAGAAGAAGTTTTAATTTTACTTACACTTTGGGAAGAAGGTTCAATGACTCTTAAACAAATGGATAAATTCGTTCACATTAAGCCATATAAACGTACAAGAACGTACAACAATTTGGTTAATCTTGAATGGATTTATAAAGAAAGACCTCAAGATGATGAACGAACTGTAATTATTCATTATAATGAAAAACTCAATTCCCAAAAAGAAGATTTACTTAACTTTATTGGACAATCAATTAGAAGTAAATCAGAGCCAATGCAAAATAGTTTAAAATCAATTTTAGCTGTTTAACTAGTCTTATATTTTATTATTAAAAGAGATCTTATTCTACGCTTAAATCAAAGGTGAGAATAAGATCTTTTATATATTTATATTCTTTTTTCAATTGCACATATGAAAGGTGCATTATTTTTTTGATTAATAAATTGATACTGTAAAACATGCGCTTTCTGTTGATCAAGTTCTTTAAGATATTTTAAAAGTGCGTCTCGCTCCAATTTACCCTCATCATGTCCATGATAAATAACTAGAATAATAATACCTTCGACACGCATCATATCAAATATTTCCTCAATAGCTTTAATAGTTGAATCCGGTTTAGTAACTATTGATTTATCTCCTTTGGGTAAATAACCTAAATTGAATATAGCGCAATCAATGAGATTTAGATGTCTTTCTAAGACGTGTTGTTTTACATTTTCATGACTGTCCTGAATTAAAGAAACATTGTTAAAATCACTTACTTTGAGTTGAGTATTATCTATCGCTTCTTTCTGAATATCAAATCCATAAACAAACCCATTAGTGACTTTTTCAGCAAGATATAGCGTATCATTACCGTTTCCACAAGTAGCATCAATGACGATACTACTCTCACAAACATGACTATCAATCAATGACTTTGAGAAGGGGAGAATACGCTCGATTTTCATGATTTAACCTTCTGCTCAAATTTTTTCCCTTGATAAGAGCCTCTACGTTCTAATTCATTATCAATTTCATTTAGGACTTCCCATTTATTTACACTCCACATTGGTCCAACCATTAAATCGATAGGGCCATCACCTGTAATACGATGAACAATCATTTCAGGAGGAATGACCTCAAGTTGATCACATACTAAATTTGTATAGTCTTCTTGACTCATGAATTCTAACATGCCTTTTTCATATTGTTTTACCATTGGTGTTCCTTTTAATAAATGAAGTAAGTGAATTTTAATGCCTTGAACATCCATTTGCGCAACTTCTTTAGCAGTCTCCATCATCATATCGTAATCTTCGCCTGGTAAACCATTGATGATGTGAGTACATACATTAATGTTATGTTTACGTAATTTCGCTACGCCTTCATAATACGTTTGCATGTCATGTGCACGGTTAATTAAATCAGAAGTAGTTTGATGAACAGTTTGTAAGCCCAACTCAACCCAAAGATAAGTTCGTTCATTGAGTTCAGCTAAGTATTCTACTACGTCATCAGGTAAACAGTCAGGACGTGTGGCTATGGATAAACCGACAACACCTTCTTCTTTAAGTACTGGTTCATATTTTTCTTTCAGCACTTCTACAGGCGCATGTGTGTTAGTGAAGGCTTGGAAGTAAGCAATGTATTGTCCTTCGCTCCATTTTTCATGCATTCTTTCTTTAATCTGTTGGAATTGTACTTCAATGGGATCAGCTCTGTTACCAGCAAAGTCACCACTTCCTGCAGCTGAGCAAAAAGTACAACCTCCATGTGCGACAGTACCATCTCTATTAGGGCAGTCAAATCCACCGTCTAAAGCAACTTTAAATATTTTTCGTCCAAATTTATTTTTTAAATGATAATTCCATGTGTGATATCGTTTATTTTCAAAAGCATACGGGAAAAAATTACCCATAATACATTTTCCTTTCTATTTTAGTTCTAAGTACAGATTTTAACATATTTTAGTGTTATAGTGTCTATTGTAGATTGAGAAAAACATAAAGAGAGGGACTCAAGATATGAATATACCTAAATCAGTTTGGTGGCTAGTTATTGGCATGGCCTTAAATATCACTGGCGCCAGTTTTTTGTGGCCTTTAAACACTATTTATATGAAGGAAGAACTTCATAAAAGTCTTACAATTGCTGGTATTGTCTTAATGATTAATTCATTTGGCATGGTTGTTGGTAACTTACTAGGGGGCACCTTATTTGATAAACTTGGTGGTTATAAAACCATACTTATAGGTACTATTACATGTTTGTGCAGTACTACGCTGTTAAATCTATTTCATGGTTGGCCATGGTATGCAATTTGGCTCGTGTTATTAGGTTTTGGTGGCGGTATGATTGTCCCAGCAATTTATGCTATGGCCGGAGCAGTATGGCCAAATGGGGGACGACAAACATTTAATGCCATTTATTTAGCGCAAAATATAGGTGTTGCATTGGGCGCAGCACTTGGAGGATTTGTTGCTGAATTTAGCTTTAATTTTATTTTTCTAGCTAATTTAGTTATGTATGTTTTATTTGCTCTTGTTGCAATTACACAATTTAATTTGGAAATTCATGCTAAAGTTAAGCATCAAGATGCAGTTGATTTAAAAAGTAAAGAAAATAGAAAACGTTTTACAGCAATGATGTTGGTATGTGCGATGTTTGCTATTTGTTGGATTGCCTATATTCAGTGGGAAACAACAATTGCATCCTTTACTCAATCAATCAATATCTCTATGTCTCAATATAGTGTTCTTTGGACAATAAACGGTATTATGATTTTAGTAGCACAACCACTTATTCGACCAATTATTGTAATTTTAAGAGGGAACTTAAAACATCAAATGTTCGTTGGTATTTTAATCTTTATGTGTTCTTTCCTTGTTACAAGTTTTGCGCATCACTTTGCTATTTTCGTTGTAGGTATGGTTATTCTTACATTTGGTGAAATGTTTGTATGGCCTGCAGTTCCTACTATTGCCAATAAACTTGCACCTGAAGGTAAACAGGGTCAATACCAAGGCTTTGTAAACTCTGCTTCTACAGTTGGTAAAGCCTTTGGACCGTTTATTGGTGGTGTACTCGTAGATGCAATGAATATGAGTATGATGTTTGTAGGAATGATAGTATTACTTTGCTTCGGACTCATTTTCCTAAGCATCTTTGATAGAGGTTTGCCTAAAGATAAAAATGAAACCCCTATACCTAGAAGACGTAAGAGAAGAAAATCAAAAGCTTCTAAATAAATATAATATGGAAGAAATAGCTTTAACTACTTGCAATAATACGTTTGATAACATAAGATTAAAAATGAATAGAAAGAAGCATTTAGAGGCTTTTCTACAGAGAACTAGTAGTGGTGAGAACTAGTGTTAAGGACTAAATCGTTTCCAATAATTAAATGAATTTAATGAGACATCTCTAACTATTTTAATGAAGTGCGCTTGATAAGCGAATAAGGGTGGTAACGCGGCAACACTGTCGTCCCTTTATACACACAATAGTAGAGGTGTCTTTTTTATGAAATAGGAGGAAATGTGTTGAATTACAATCACAAGGAAATTGAAAAAAAATGGCAAGATTATTGGGCAGAAAATAAAACATTTAAAACAAGTGACAATTTAGGTCAAAAGAAATTTTATGCGTTAGACATGTTTCCTTATCCATCTGGTGCAGGATTACACGTAGGACATCCTGAGGGATACACAGCTACTGATATTGTTTCAAGATATAAGCGTATGCAAGGATATAATGTGCTACATCCTATGGGATGGGATGCCTTTGGTTTACCTGCTGAACAATATGCGTTAGATACTGGAAACGACCCTCGTGAATTTACTAAGAAAAACGTACAAACATTTAAACGTCAAATTCAAGAATTAGGTTTTAGTTATGATTGGGATCGAGAAGTAAATACCACTGATCCAGAATATTACAAATGGACACAATGGATTTTCATTCAACTTTATAATAAAGGTTTAGCATATGTTGATGAGGTTGCGGTGAATTGGTGCCCAGCTTTAGGCACAGTTTTATCAAACGAAGAAGTCGTTGATGGCGTTTCAGAGCGTGGTGGACACCCAGTTTATCGTAAACCAATGAAACAATGGGTACTAAAAATTACTGAATATGCAGATCGTTTATTAGAAGATTTAGATGACTTAGATTGGCCTGAATCAATTAAAGATATGCAACGTAATTGGATAGGTCGTTCTGAAGGTGCGAAAGTATCCTTTAATGTTGAGGACACTGATAATAAAATTGATGTCTTCACAACACGTCCTGATACAATTTTTGGTACGTCATTCTTAGTATTAAGTCCTGAACATTCACTTGTTAATAGCATTACTTCTGAAGACAAACAAGAAGAAGTCAAAGCTTACCAAGAAGAAGCTTCTAAGAAATCAGATTTAGAACGTACTGATTTAGCTAAAGGAAAAACAGGCGTTTTCACAGGTGCATATGCAATTAATCCTCTTTCTGGTGAGAAATTACCAATTTGGATTGCTGATTATGTACTATCAACATATGGAACTGGTGCAGTTATGGCGGTTCCTGGACATGATGAACGTGATCATGAATTTGCAAAGAAATTTGATTTACCAATCATTGAAGTCATCAAAGGCGGAGATGTTCAACTAGAAGCATACACTGGTGAAGGTGAGCACGTTAATTCAGGTGAACTCAATGGTCTTGAAAATGAAGCTGCCATTAGTAAAGCAATTGAGTTATTAGAAGATAAAGGCGCTGGTGAGAAAAAAGTTAACTACAAACTGCGCGATTGGTTATTTAGCAGACAGCGTTACTGGGGTGAACCAATTCCAATTATTCATTGGGAAGACGGTTCAATGACAACTGTGCCTGAAGAAGAATTACCTTTATTACTACCAGAAACTAGTGAAATTAAACCTTCTGGCACTGGAGAATCTCCTTTAGCTAATATTGATGAATTTGTAAATGTGATTGATGAAAAGACAGGCATGAAAGGACGTCGTGAAACGAATACAATGCCTCAGTGGGCAGGTAGTTGTTGGTATTACTTACGTTATATTGATCCAGATAATGAAAATATGATTGCTGACCCTAAAAAATTAAAGCACTGGTTACCAGTTGATTTATATATTGGTGGGGTAGAACACGCAGTACTTCATCTATTATATGCAAGATTCTGGCATAAAGTTCTTTATGATTTAGGTGTAGTTCCTACAAAAGAACCATTCCAAAAATTATATAACCAAGGAATGATTCTAGGTGAAGGCAATGAAAAAATGAGTAAATCTAAAGGAAACGTTATTAACCCTGACGATATCGTATCTTCACATGGCGCGGATACACTACGTCTATATGAAATGTTTATGGGACCACTTGATGCAGCAATTGCTTGGAGTGAAAACGGCTTAGATGGTTCAAGAAGATTCCTTGATCGTGTATGGAGACTTATCGTTACTGAAGATGGCTCATTAAATAACAAGATTGTAGAGTCTAACGATAAATCATTAGACAAAGTTTACAATCAAACAGTTAAAAAAGTAACTGAAGATTTCGATGCGCTTAGCTTTAATACTGCAATCAGTCAATTAATGGTATTTATTAACGATTGTTATAAAGCTAATGAAATTTATAAACCTTATATTGAAGGTTTTGTAAAAATGTTAGCGCCAATTGCTTCTCATATTGGTGAAGAGTTATGGAGTAAACTAGGTCATAATGAAACTATAACTTATCAACCATGGCCTACATTTGATGAAAGTCTACTTGTTGACGATGAAGTTGAAATTGTAGTTCAGGTTAATGGCAAAGTCCGTGCTAAATTAAATATTCCAAAAGATTTATTAAAAGAGGAAATGCAAGATTTAGCTTTGGCTAATGATAATGTTAAAATGAGTATCGAAGGTAAAGAGATTAAAAAAATTATCGCAGTACCTCAAAAATTAGTTAACATTGTTGCTAAATAAATATTAAGGAGAGATTATTAATGGAATCAATTACAGTAGATGAACTAAAGAAAAAAAGTGTTGGATTCTAATCCAGTTAATATCGTAGATGTTAGAAATGATGAAGAAACAGCTATGGGTGTTATTCCTGGAGCTAAAACGATTCCAATGGATCAAATTCCTGATAACTTAAATGAGTTTAATAAAGACGAAACATATTATATTATCTGTGCTGCTGGAGCTAGAAGTGCTAAAGTCGTTGAATATCTTGAAGATAAAGGTATTCATGCTGTTAATGTTGAAGGTGGCATGAATGAATGGGGAGATGAAGGTACTGTTATCGACAGTATTTAAACTCATCTTAAGTAAATGTTTTTATCACACTAGTCCGACAAGGGCTAGTGTTTTTTTGTACAAAAAAAGATTTTTGCAATATGTTATGTGTTAGGAAACAAAATATTATTAATAAATTTCAATTGAGTTAAAATAATTTTATACAATAGTAGAATTTAAATATTATAGATGATAAAATTAAACAGACTAAAAAGATTGTGTTCAATAAACCAGCAGTCAGATTTTTAAAAAGTTCTAAACATCATGAAAATAATTATTCACATTAAACTAACATCAAAGAATCAACATCTAGGAGGAACAACTTAATGAATCTATTTAGAAAACAGAAATTTAGTATTAGAAAATTTAACATTGGAATTTTTTCGGCACTCATTGCGACTGTTACATTTTTAGCGCATCCATCACAAGCCTCTGCATCAGAACTAGACTCAACTCAACCCGAAAGTTCTGAAGGAACAGTGCAAAATGGCTCTGGACAAAATGTGTCAACTGAAGAATCAAGCGCACAATTAAACAACGATGTTATTCAAGGTGATAATAAACCAAGTACAACTCATTTAGAACAATCTGATAATTTGAATAACTCACAAATTACAGGCAATACACTAGATCAAACACAATCTCTAACTAATAATGAATCAAATGAATTAGAAAATGAAACTAATACTTTAGCAACTAATACGAATTCTACTATCGATGAGAACGCTATACATGTTGATAACACAACTCAACACTATTTAGAAGCTAAGGCTAATGATAAGTCATCTAAAGATGCTAAAAATACGTCAAATCCAATCACACACGATACTAAGATAGTAAGAGAAGAAAGTAATTTACCTAAAAAAAGAAGCCGAAGAGATTTACCAGCTGGAGATAGCAACAACGCAAACACAGCTACGACAGCTAATGATCCTAATTTGAGTAATACGGGATCAAACAGTATAAAAACAACGTTAACATTTGATGATTTAGGTATTACTACTAGTAATAACAGACATAAACCTGAAGTAAAAGTCCTAAATGAATTAAAAGGATTCAAAATGATTAATGGTGGTAGTGTAGGGTTAGTTAATAGTGAACTTGAGCGTACCAATGTATTTCATAGTGGCGATCCTAGAAACTATCAAGCAAGTGGTAATGTATTGGTTCTAGGTAGATCAAGAGGGACAGATGTTAATGATCATGGAGGTTTCAATGGAGTTGAAAAAGATTTCACTGTTAATCCAAATTCAGAATTAATATTTGGATTTAATACAATGCCTGCCAATAATGGTAAAGGTGGAACATATTTAATAGTTAAAAATGCAGATAATGATAAGCAAATTGTGAAACAAGATGTTCAAGATGGTGGGATTTGGAGATTAGTTAAAATTCCAGATAATGTTAATAGAGTTAAAGTTCAATTTTTACCAAATAATGATATTATGACTGACACTCGCCGAGTGGCTCTATTAAAGGATGGATATAAATATTACTCACTTATAGATTCCATTGATATCGCTTCAGGATCTCATTTGAAGGTGCTCCCTAAGGAAAATAATGATGCTGTGAAGAATAATAAACAATTTGAAGTGAGTACTAGAATAGAGAATGATGGTAATTTCGCTGCTGCGTTAGATACTAATAAATTAATTTATACGGTTAAATTACCAGAAAACTTTGAGTATATTGATGATTCTACTGTAGCTACGTTCGTTAATGGAAATATGCCAAATACTACAATTAAACCTTTAAGTGTAAATTACAATCGACAAACTAATACACTGACTTTCACAAGTAATGGTGTGAATAAGTCTAGTAGTAATCAAGAAGATGCTAAATTTTTACCTAATAAAATTTTAAATATTAAATATAAATTAAGACCTGTTAATATTCCAACGCCTAGACAAGTTACAGTTAATCAATCAATAACATATAAAACTTATGCTCAATATTACTTAAATACTAATGATAATACTGTAACTGCGCAACAAACACCATTTACAATTGATGTAAAAATGAATAAAGACGATTTAGAAGAACAAGTGAATAAAGAAGTTATACCTTCAAATTATACTTTAGCCTCTTTTAACGCTTATAAAAAATTAAAAGCACAAGCACAAACGATACTTGAAGAAGAAGCTAATAATAAACCAATTAATGAGAGAGTTTCCCAAGCTGAAATCGATAGTTTGTTACATCAATTACAGAATACATTAATTAATAGGGTGGACGCAGCTCAAGAAATTAATAATAAAGCACAAGATATGAGTGATGAAGCGGAAGCTAACAATGAATTAACTACTGAAGAAAAAGAAGCTCTAACGGAGAGAATAGATAATGATAAGAATGAAATCCTCAGTAAAATTGATATTCAAACAACTGATGAAGGTGTCGAGCAAGTTAAAAATACTGGACTAACTACCTTGGCTGCAGACACTCCTCAACCAGTAATAAAACCTAAAGCACGTGAAGCCATTAATAATAAAGTTACTGATCAAAAAGCGTTAATTAACCAAAATAATGAGGCAACGCATGAAGAGAAAAATGTCGCAATTCAAAAAGTTGATAATCATTCTTCGGAATCACTACAAAAAATTGGTGAGGCTGAAACAGAGAGTACTGTTAATGCAGCGAGAGATGAGGGTATTAATAACATTTCTTCGGACATTCCAAACCCTCAACAAAAAGCCGAAGCTAGAAGAATAATCAATCAAAAAGCTCAAGATAAAATCACTGAAATTAATCAAAACACTCAAGCCACTCAAGACGAGAGAAATATTGCTTTAAACAATGTAAACCAAGCAAAAACACAAGCTTTGCAAAATATTCAAAATGCTAATACAAATAATGATGTTACTAACGCTAAAGATGCTGCAATAAATACAATTAATCAATTAAGTGTTAACCCTGTTAAAAGAAAGCAAGCTATTAATGAATTAAACACGGTAGCGCAGCAACAAAAACAGAACATTCAAAGAGATAATGAAGCTACGACCGAAGAAAAAACGGAAGCTGAAAGTAAAGTGGAGAGAGAATTAGCTCAAGCTACTCAAAACATTAATTCTGCATCTACTAACAATGAGGTTGACCAAGCAAAAACAAGTGGTCAGAATGCTATTAATTCAGCCAATCCTAACACTACAGTTAAGCGAATGGCACGAGAAGCAATTGAAAATAAAGTAACTTCTCAAATTCAACAAATCAATGCTAATAACAAAGCAACTAATGAAGAAAAAGAGACAGCAATTAATAATGTATATGCACATAAGCAAGAAGCTTTGAACAATGTTACTAATGCTCATTCAAATTCAGATGTTAAAAATGTACAACAAGATGGTGTAAACACTATCAATCTAGATCAACCTAATGCGATTAAAAAAGATCAAGCAATTTTGGAATTAAGTCAAAAGGCACAAGAAAGAAAAGCTACACTTAACCAAACACCAGATGCAACTGATGAAGAGAAAAACGCTGCTAATACCAAGGTTGATCAGGCACTTAATGATGGTATACAACAAATTAATCGTTCAACATCAAATAATGACGTTGATAATGCTAAGACAAATGCTACACAAACAATCGATAACATCAATGTAGATGTTCTAAAGAAACCACAAGCTAAAGAAGAAATCGCCTCTAAAGTGAATGACAAACAAAGAGAAATAACTAATGATAATGAAGGTACTACTGAAGAAAAACAAAGTGCTATAGAAAGTGTAAATCAAGCTAAAGTTGAGGCTGACAGTGGTATTTCACAAGCTCAAACTAATACAGAGGTTGAAAAAGCTAAAAATGCTGGATTGAGTAATATTGGAAATATTCATCCTGTCTTTAATAAAAAACAACAAGCACGTACAAAAATAAATGAGAAATTTAAAACAAAACAAGATCAAATCAATCAAACCCCTAATGCTACTCAAGAAGAGAAAAATGAAGCATTAACAAGATTAACGCAAGCTAAAGATGCTGTATTACAAACAATAAGTAATTCACAATCAAATGATAATGTTGACCAAGCACAAACTAATGGAATTCAAACTTTAGATGGTATTAACACTACAGTTAATAAAAAACCTCAAGCAAAAGAAAATATTAATCATGTCGCTCAAAATCATAATAATGAAATTGACTTAAATAATAACGCTACTACTGAAGAAAAAGATGATGCAAAGAATTTAGTAAATGCAGCAATTACTAACATCAATAATAATATTGACAACGCAGATACAGACGCTCAAGTAGATAGCGCAGTGACTAATGGAACTCAAACGATAAATTCAATTACTCCTGCTACGACTGTAAAAACTAATGCTAAAAATGAAATTGCTAAAAAAGCAGATTCTATCATAGCTAAAAACCAAACTTCACCTGATGCTACTGACGAAGAAAAAGCTGAAGCTAATTCAAAAGTAGAAGAAGCAAAAGCTGAAGCTAATAGTAACATTCAAATAGCAAAGTCAAAAGAACAAGTTAAAGAAGCAAAAGATAACGGTCTTAATAAAATTAATGAAATTAGCCCAACTACTACAATTAAGTCAGAAGCTAGAAAGGCTGTTCAAAATAAAGTAAACGAGCAAATTGGTTTAATCAAAGCGACACCAGATGCAACTGATGAAGAAAAAGCAACTGCTATTGCAAAAGTTAATAGTGAACTAGCCAAAGTTCAACAACAAATTAATACAGAACATACATCTCAAGGAGTTAATAGTGTTAAGGCAAATGCAATGACTGCAATAGAGCAAATCACAGCTCAAGCAATAGAGAAAGAAACCGCTAGAGATGCAGTTAAACAAAAAGCTAATGAACAAACTGATGTTATCAATAATAACAATAACTCAACAGAGGAAGAGAAAGTAGAAGCGATAGGCAGAATAAATAATGCTAAACAAGAAGCACTAAACAATATTAATAGTGCAACAATGAATCAAGCCGTAACTAGTGCTAAAAATGAGGGTATTAATAATATTAATTTAATTCAATCGTCAACATCTACTAAGACAAATGCTAAGAGTGATATTGATCGTAAATTAAGTGAACAAATAGAAAATATTAACCAGCATCAAACTGCTACAACAGAAGAAAAAGATACAGCTGTTCAATTAGCAAACCAAAAAGCTAATGAAGCAAAAAATAATATTCAAACTGCAACGGATAACGAAGGCGTTGCTCAGGCTAAGACAAATGGCATAAGTGCAATAAATAATATTGAACCTAATGCACAACAAAAACCTACCGCTAAACAAGATATAGAAACCAAAGTAACTGAACAAAATAGAGTAATTGATAATACGGCTAATGCAACTGATGAAGAAAAGCAAGAAGCTAAAAATAGAGTAAAAACAGAAGAAAATACAGGTAATCAAAATATTGATCAAGCTCAAACAAATCAACAAGTAATTGATGCAAAAACTACTACTATTGATACAATAAACACTATTATCCCTAATGTAACAAAGAAACCAACCGCAAATAGGGAAATTGATGCTAAGTTTGAGCAACTTAAACAAGCTATCAATTCTACACCTGATGCAACAACAGATGAGAAAAATGAAGCTATACAACGTTTAATTGAAAAAAAAGATGAAAGTAAAAATCTAATTAGTCAAGCAACTAAGGATGCACAAGTAGATCAAAATAAAGAAAATGGAATACATGAATTAGAAACTATTCATGCTCATCCAACTAAAAAAGCAGAGGCTATTCATGCTGTTCAAGAGAAAGTTAAATCACAAAATGACTTAATTACGAATAACAACGATGCAACAGATGAAGAAAAAGAGGTCGCAAAAAATCTTCTAGAAGCAAGCAAAATAAAAACAATTAGTAGTATTAATCAAGCACAAACAAATGCTCAAGTAGATAATGCTAAAAACACAGGTATGGATGAGATGAGTTTAATTCACCCAGCTACAACTGTTAAGTCTAACGCTAAACAAGAATTACAAAATAAAGCTGATGATCAGATCGCTCAAATTACTAACACGCCTAATGCAACTCAAGAAGAGAAACAAGATGCTATCACAGAAGTTAATACTTCATTGGCTCAGGCTAATCAAAACATCAATCAAGCGCATTCTACTGAGGAAGTTAAACGTGCCAAAGGTGATGGAATTAACTCTATTAACGATATTCATGCAAAAGTAAACAAGAAACAATCTGCTATTAATGAATTAAAACAAAAAGCTAATGAACAAAAACAGTTAATCTTAGCTAATAACAACGCGACTGATGATGAAAAAAATGCAGCACAAGCACAAGTAGATGCTAAATTAGCTGAAGAAATACAAAATGTTAACAATGCGGATACAAATGCTCAAGTAGATAATGTAAAATCTAAAGCAATCACAGCAATAAGTGCTATCAATGCCCAACCTCATAAGAGACAAGATGCTATCAATAGTTTAATTGCTCAGGCAGAAAGTAAAAAAGCTGACATAAGAAATAATTCTCAAGCTACTACTGAAGAAAAAAATACGGCAACGCAATCTATTGAAGCAGCTTTAACTAAAGCTAAAGCAGAAATTAGTAATGCTCAAACGAATGCTGTAGTGGATGAAAAGTTTGAAGCAGGTAAACAAAATCTCCAACAAATTGAGGTATCAACAGTAACTAAAACAACTGCAAAAGCTGATGTAGCAAATGCTATAAATAATAAAAGAGAACAAATTAATATTAATCGTCAGGCTACAACAGAGGAAAAAGATGAAGCACTTAATCAACTAAAACAGGAAGAAACGAAGGCAAATAATGCAATTGATTCAGCCTTAGCAAATCAAAATGTTAATGATGCCAAAACACAATACTTGGCAAGTATTGAAAATATTCAGCCTAATATTGTTAAAAAGCCTGCATCAAATGATGTAATCAATAATAAAGTAACAGAACAAACAAAACTTATTAATAATAATCAAGAAGCTACTTCAGAAGAGAAACAGGCAGCTTTAACGAAATTAGAAACTGCGAAAACTAGTGCACTTCAAAATATTAATCAAGCTTCTACAAATGACGAAGTTCAAGCAGCTGAAAATACTGGTGTTGCAGAAATAGGAAAAATAGTGCCAGAAACAACTGTGAAACAAGCAGCTAAACAAGGCATTGAACAAACTACTCAAAATCAAATAAACAAAATAAATGATAATAATAATTCAACATTTGAAGAAAAAGCAGTAGCTATTAATAAAGTCAACATAGCTAAAAATGAGGCATTAAATAATATTACTAATGCTACGACAACGCAGTTAGTTCAAGATGCAAAAAATAGCGGAACTATTGTAATCACAGGAATAAATCCTGATACATCGGTAAAAGCAAATGCGATTCAGGCTCTTTCAACAGAAGCTAAAAATAAAAATGATTTAATTGATCAAACACCTAATGCAACTGCTGAAGAAATGGAAGAAGCAAATAATAAAGTAGATAGTATCCAAGAAAAAGCAAATGCTAACATAGGCAAAGCTAATACAACAGATGAAGTTAACCAAATTAAAGCAAAAGCAATTCAAGATATGAAAGCTGTTCAAACTGAAGTTGTTAAAAAACAAAATGTGAAAGAACAACTTTCACAATTAGGTGAGAATCAAAAACAAGTGATTAATAGCAACACTGAAGCTACTAAGGATGAGAAAGACGAAGCTATTGAGAGACTCAATAATGAATTAAATACTGCAACTACACAAATTAACAATGCAAGTCATAATAGTGAAGTAGACGGAATCTTAAATAATTCTAGACCTAAAATAGAAGCTATTACACCTCAAGCGAGAAAGAAACGTTCAGCAATAGATGAAATTGGTGCAAAAGTTAATGCACAAAATAGTGAAGTTGACAAAAATAAAGAAGCGACTTTAGAAGAGAGAAATGATGCACTAAATAAAATTAATCAAGCTTATGAAGAAGGTAAGGCTAACATTAAAAATGCCCAAACTAATGATGAAGTTGACAATGCTAAAAATTCAAGTATACAAAAAATTGCATTAATACAACCATCTACTGAAGTAAGAGCAAATGCCAGAAAAGCATTAAAAGCGAAAGCAGATGAACAAAACGCCTTAATTGACAGTAATCGCAATGCCACAACAGAAGAAAAATTGGAAGCAAAAGAATTAGTTGAACAAGAATTAAATTCATCTAACTATAGATTAAAACACGCTGATACAAATCAAGATGTTCAAAATATAATATCTGAAGATTCAAAAGCTATAGCTAATATACAACCATCTACTGATGTTAAGGATAGAGCTAAAGCAGATGTTGTTGCTAAAAGTAATGAAAAACAAAATGAAATTGTTAATAATACTGAAGCTACTACAGAAGAGAAAGAAGTGGCTTCCCAACAGCTTCAACAGGTTACTGATCGAACAAATAATTCAATTGGTTTAGCACAAGATACAGATCAAGTAAACGTAGAAAAGAATAAGGGCATAGAATCTATTAAAGATATTCAACCTATTATCATTAAAAAACCAGCTGCTAGGGTTGAGCTTGATAAAGCACTTAAAAGAAAACAAAACGAGGTTAATCAATTACCTAATGCAACTACGGACGAATTACAGCAAGCGTTAAATCATTTAGATCAATTTGTTCAAGAAGCTAAAACTAATATAAATCAAGCACAAACTAATGCTCAAGTAGATCAAGCTAAAGAGAACGGTACTAACAGTATTAATACTTTTGAACCAGTAATAGGTGTTAAACAGAATGCAATTGACGCAATTAATAATGCTAAACAAGAAAAAATCGACCGAATAAGTCAAGCTTTCAGTGCTACACAAGAAGAGAAAGATAAAGCATCACAATTCGTAAATGAAGAAGCTCAAAAAGCTATAGAATTAATTAATAAAGCCCAAACAAATTCACAAGTAACTGAAGCAAAAGATAATGTTTTAAATACGATTAAACAATTTGAACCAGAATATCATAAGAAGCGAAATGCAATACTAAAACTTTATGATATTGTTGATGCTCAAGAAGCTATTATTAATGCAGTTCCTGATGCGACAGAAGATGAGAAACAAAATGCTATAGATAAAGTTGAACAATTATTACGTGCTACGAAAAAAGAAATCGGTTTAGCAAGTGATAATGCTGGTGTAGATGACATTTACAACAACATATCAGAGCAAATTAAAACAATTTTCCCTGAAGTTGTAAGTAAATCTAATGCTAGAACTATACTTAACAATTTAGCTAATCAATTAATTAAAACATTTGAAAATACACCTGATGTTACTACAGAAGAACGTGATGATGCTATCAACCATGTGAAAAATCAATTAAGTGCTGTCTTAGGTGCAATCGATAAGGATACTAGAGATGTACAAGTGGCTCAAGAAAAGGTATTTGGTTTAAATGATTTAAACAATATTGTTATTAATGTAATTCAAAAACCAACTGCTAGAAAAGCTATAAATACAAAAGCAGATGAAATTAAATTATCAATTAACAATACACCTAATGCTACGGATGAGGAAAAACAGAATGCATTAGATAAAGTTCATGCTATTGTTAATGATGCCCAAAATAAAATCCGTGAAGCTAAAGCAGATAGTGAAGTTATGGTCGCTAAAACAGATGCAATTTCTTTACTTTCTGTTATCAATCCGGAAGTTCAAGTAAAACCATTTGCTTTAGATGAAATCCAACAACAAGCTAATAATCAAAAAGCTAAAATAAACAACAACTCTGAAGTGACTAAAGAAGAAAAAGATGCGGCTATACTTTTAGTAGATGATTTAATTAAACAGAGTGAAGTACGATTAGATGCTGCGACTAAAAACCAACAAGTTGAAGATATTAAAAATGATATTATTAATAAAATTTTAAATATTGAACCAACTAATAGCATTAAACCTGCAGCTTTGAAACAAATTTTAGCTAAATTAGACGCTCAAAAAGCGTTTATTAGTGAAAATAATGATGCTACAGACGAAGAGAAAGCGGTAGCTATAGATAAACTCGTAGAAGCGTCTAGTGAATATGCTGCTAAAATTGATGATGCTAAAACGAATGATGAGGTCGAAGCAGTTAAAAATCAAAGTATTAAAGATATAGAATCTATACTTTCTCTAATTAGTAAGAAACCTCAAGCTAAGTTAGAAGTACAACAGAAAGCTGAGGAAATTCGAACTACAATTAATTCTAATAAAGATGCTACTACTGAAGAGAAAAATGCAGCTTTAAAAACTTTAGATGAATTGATAAATGAGGCAAATGAATCTATATTATCTGCTCATACTAATAAAGAAGTTGATAAAGCCAAAGCACTTGCTTTACCGAAAATTGAAGAGGTGAAAGTTACAACTGAAGTTAAACCTCAAGCAAAAGCGCAAATTCAAGATGTAGCTAATAAGAAGAAAAATGAGTTTGAGAAATTTGAGGATGCAACTATTGAAGAAAAACAAGAAGTATTAAATAAACTTGCTGAGATAGTTAATACTATTAATCTTGCAATACAAGATTCTGAGGCTAATGCTGATGTATCGAAAACACTTCACGACGGTTTAGCTAAATTAGATTTAATTCAAATCAATGCACATAAGAAATCTGATGCGAAATCATACTTACATCAACAACTTTCTGCTAAAATTCATGCTGTTGAAGTAAATAGTGATGCGACAGTTGAAGAGAAGCAAGCATTTATTAGCAAATTAAAAGCTTTAGTCAATCGTATTCATATGCAAGTGAATGACTCAGAAACAAATGAAGAAGTAGATAATAGTTTGAATAACTTTAAAGTAGAATTTGAAAAATTAAAATTACAAACTCATAAAAAAGCTAATGCCAAACGTATCATTCAAAACAAAGCGGATGAAATCATTCGAAACATTGAAGATAGTGATAAGGTTAGTTATCAAGCTAAATTAGCAGCTAAAAATTTAATTTCTCAAATTTTGAATGATTCATTTAATGAAATTGAAGACGCTAATGATAATAAAACTGTTGATGAAGTAGTCAAACAAACAATTACTAAACTAGAAGCTATAAAAGTTAAAGAAGATAAGTTAAACTCTATGGAATCTACTCATCAAACTGAACAAAATAATAAAGATAATGTAAATGGCTCTAATAATAATCAACATACAATAAATGAATTGCCTTATACTGGTGAAACAGATTATTCAGGACCTTTAGCAGGTGCAGTATTACTTTCAGGGCTAGCATTGTTATCTACACGTAAAATTAAAAAAGATAAAAAATCTTAATTCACTACTCAAAAAACCTTCTAGGTAGCATAAAACGTTACCTAGAAGGTTTTAAATATATTAGGATTCATTTTTAAAAGTTCCAGCATTAGATCCAGCAACGTGACCTGTCACTAATGCACTGGTTATATTGTATCCACCAGTATAACCATGTATATCTAATACCTCTCCACACAAAAATAATCCTGGAACGATTTTTGACATCATTGTTTTAGGTTGTATTTCTTTTAAAGATACACCACCACCAGTGACAAACGCTTTATCAATGGGGAGTGTTCCATTAACGTTAAACGTAAATCCTTTTAAATTTGAGATAAAATGATTTAATTGTTGATTAGACAAATGATGAGATGTAGTTTCATCACTAATATCGGATTGTTCTAACATAAACAATAAGTAACGTTCTTCAATTAAGCCATGCAAACTATTTTTTATATACTTATCTGGTTCAGCCTTTAATAAGGAGTTAATTTTTTGAGAGAGTTGATCGTGATTTAAATCTGGAAATACGTCCAATTGCATAGCAATATCCTGTTTCTTTTGATTCTTTTGTTCTTTATAGACAAATTGGCTACATCTAAGCGCAGCTGGACCACTTACACCAAAGTGCGTAAATATCATATCCATTTGATGGCTTATTCTTTTTTTACCATTTTTCTTTAAAACTGATAATTCTACATTTTTCAAACTTAATCCTTTAAGACGTTTTGATTTAATGAAAGCGTCTCTAGAAGTTATTGGAACTTCTGTAGGGAAGAGTTCGGTTATAGAGTGGCCAAGAGATTCGGCGAATTGATAACCGTCTCCAGTTGACCCTGTTTGTGGTACAGATGTACCACCAGTAGCAATGATTAAAGATTTACTTTGGAATTCACCTTTTTGAGTTGTAACATAAAAAATACCGTTATCATGAGAAATTTCTGTGACTGGAGTTTCCTCCATAACATTAACTTTGTTTTCATTAATTTGTTTAATCAAAGTGTTTACAACATCCTGTGCTTTATTGGATACAGGGAACATCCGACCGTGATCTTCTTCTTTTAATTTCACGCCTCGGCTTTCAAAAAATTCAATAATAGATTCATTATCAAAAACTGAGAAAGGACTATAAAGAAATTTACCGTTACCAGGTATGTTTTTGATTATTTCAGCATAGGGTAGGCGATTAGTAACATTACAACGACCTCCACCTGATATTTTCAATTTTCGTCCTAAACCCTTTTTCTTTTCAATTAATAAGACATTATCACTTACTTCACTTGCGGCGACTGCAGCCATTGAACCGCTGGGACCTCCGCCAATTATAATAGTTTGATACATTGAGTTACCTCCACATATTCCTTGTTACAATTGTATAAGACTATTTAAGTATTATCTAATAAAAATTAAGGTATGAGATGACAAAGAGTAAAAATATAATTATAATATGAAACTTGGAACCTCATTAAATTAATACTAACATCGTGTCTTTTTTCTACAGATACATAGCTTTTTAAAACATAATTTTTACAATGTCTAAAAAGCTGTCTCTTATACACATCTGAC
>ERZ1031373.78-NODE-78-length-17458-cov-24.124519_pt1 | contig 17458 bp, 19 predicted proteins | sample MGYA00516733_ERZ1031373 | MGnify/ENA primary metagenome ERZ1031373 (study PRJEB33718, sample SAMN03159865) | human skin metagenome | collected 2014-02-25 | study: EMG produced TPA metagenomics assembly of the PRJNA266117 data set (Human skin bacterial metagenome...
ACACTAGATCGCTCGTCGGCAGCGTCAGATGTGTATAAGAGACAGGTAAAATATTAAAGAGATAATATAAGTAGTCACTAATAATAAAGCGTAAAAAATCGCGACTTTGGAATCTTTTTAGTGAAGTACTTAACACTAAAATAAACATCTCTAATTTTAATAACTACAAAACCTGTGAAGACTCACACAACTCGGCTACGCATAAAGGCGTCGTAACTCATCGAGTTATAAACGCTCTATTACTATTGATGTAATATGATAAAGTCTTTAACTAATGTTTAAAATTTCGACAGTTTACAATCAACACACTGCAAAATACAAGGGAGTGAACGTGTTGGAACCGATTAATGAACAAGAAGTACTTAACTTACTTACTTCTTATGCAAATAAACCCGTGTACTTACATGTCGAAACTACAAATGGCGCATACGCTAACCATTTCGACGAACGCGTTTTTAACGCAGGTACCTTTTTAAGAAATATACAAGTCACATATGAACACGCACAACTTAAAGGTGGCGAAAAAGATCCATATCGTGTCGGATTAAAATTACGAGAAGGTGGTTGGGTTTATGTACAAGGATTAACGCACTATGAAGTTAATCACGACAACGAATTCCTCATCGCCGGATTTAATTATGAAGGACAATTGGCAGCTACAATAGAAATTAGCGTTAAGCCATTCACAATATAGAGGAGGTTATGAATCATGACTGATGAAAGACACGTACTTGTAATCTTTCCACATCCAGATGATGAAACCTTCTCATCTGCTGGAACCATTGCAAGTTATATTGACGCAGGCGTGCCAGTCACGTACGCATGCTTAACACTAGGACAAATGGGACGTAACTTGGGTAACCCTCCTTTTGCGACAAGGGAATCTTTACCTAATATTCGAGAACGAGAACTTGAAGATGCTTGCCGAGCAATTGGAATTACAGACCTAAGAAAGATGGGGTTACGAGATAAAACGGTTGAGTTTGAACCACATGATCAAATGGACGATATGGTAAAAAATCTCATTGATGAAACTAACCCGTCGTTAATTATTTCATTTTATCCTAAATTCGCCGTGCATCCAGACCATGAAGCTACAGCAGAAGCTGTTGTACGTACAGTAGGACGTATGCCAGAATCAGAACGTCCACGACTCACACTTGTAGCATTTAGTAATGATGCACCAGAAATACTTGGTCAACCAGACATTCAAAATGACATTTCTAAATATAGTGATTTAAAACTTAAAGCCTTTGAAGCGCATGCTTCTCAAACAGGACCATTCTTAAAACAAATTGCGAGCCCTGACATTGATGGACAAGCACAAAGTTTCTTAAAGGTTGAGCCATTTTGGACTTATCACTTCGAATCTTAAATGGAGGTAAAACATGACAGAATTTGATTTATCTACTCGAGAGGGTCGTTGGAAACACTTCGGTTCTGTAGATCCTATCGAAGGTACGAAACCTACAACTAAAAATGAAATGACTGATTTACAAAGCACTCATAAAAATTTCCTATTTGAAATAGAAGAAGTAGGAATTAAAAATTTAACGTATCCTGTATTGATTGATCAGTATCAAACTGCAGGATTATTTAGCTTTTCAACAAGTTTAAATAAAGATGAAAAAGGCATTAATATGAGTCGTATATTAGAGAGTGTTGAAAAGCATTATAATAATGGAATTGAGCTTGAATTTAATACACTTTATCAAGTATTACGGACACTTCAAGAAAAAATGAATCAAAATGCTGCTGGGGTGGATGTCTCAGGAAAATGGTTCTTTGATCGCTTTAGTCCAGTGACTAATATTAAAGCTGTAGGTAACGCAGACGTCACGTACGGACTTGCAATTGATGGCGAGAAAGTAACACGTAAAGAACTAACGATTGAAGCTACTGTTACAACACTTTGTCCTTGTTCTAAAGAAATCAGTGAATACTCAGCGCATAACCAACGTGGAATCGTTACAGTTAAAACTTATTTAGATAAAGATGCTAAAGTCGTGGATGATTATAAAGATAAAATTTTAGACGCTATGGAAGCTAACGCGAGTTCCATATTATACCCTATCTTGAAACGTCCAGATGAAAAACGTGTCACAGAACGTGCTTATGAAAACCCACGTTTCGTAGAAGATTTAATTCGACTCATTGCTGCTGATTTAGTTGAATTCGACTGGATTGATGGCTTTGATATTGAATGTCGCAATGAAGAATCTATTCACCAACACGATGCGTTTGCTCGTTTAAAATATAGAAAATGATAGAAAAAAGAGAGTTGCTCCACACTTCTTTAAAGCAACTCTCTTTTTTTATGCGATATAAAATTTTAATATATCGTGTGCGTATTACATAGACATTTTCAAAAATAAATTAATATTAAGTTAATGTCTACTCATATTCTTCTCCCCTGGTCTAACGAAACACATTGCAATAATACTAATCAATGAAGCTACAACCGCTGAAATAAACATTGTTGAATAACCGTGAGTAGCGACTAAAATACCTGTAAGTGTAGGCGCAATCACTGTCGCTGTATTAACAAAGAAGTGAGTTATACCACCATAGGTACCAGTTTTATTTGGTGCTGTATCAATAATCACTGACCAGTAAACTGCGTTAGGTAAGAAGATAAACGCATTCCCTATCATCATTAATATCATGACTGCAACGATACTATGTGTGAATGGAATGATTAGGAAACATATTGCTGCACAAATCATGCCTGCAATCGCAAAGTATGAACGTGCGATACGTAAGCTACCAGTCTTTTTACGTAGCCAGTCAGACATTTGACCACCAAAATATGCTGTAAAACAAGCACCGATCCAAGGAATCATCCCCAAATACCAAAGTGAATGGATTTCAAAATGATATTCATCCTGCAAGTATTTCGGTGTCCATGTTAATATAAGAAAATTAACATATTGGAAACCAAAATAACCAATCATGTTTCCTACGAGTGTTGGACTTTTAAAGAAATGATACCACTTTTCACTTGAATCTTCTGTTTCTACTGTTTTTTCAACATTTAAACTCTCATTTGTAGAGCGAATATCATTTAATTCTTCTTCTGAAACTTTTTTATTGTCCTCGGGATAATCTGTAAATACCTTTGCCCAAATAATTACCCAGACTAACCCAAGTATGCCTAATAGGACAAAGAGTAAACGCCAACTTGCTATAGTTAAGAAACCAGATACGATAGGTGCAGTAATAAGTGCTCCTAAAGGTACGCCAATTAAACCAAGAGCTGATAATAAACCACGTTCTCTAGGTGCCGCCCAGTTCGCATTAGTTTTACTAATCGTTGAAAAGATAGGACCTTCTGAAATACCGAAAAGCACTCGAAGTAAACCAAATCCAGCAATAGCTGAACCTCCAAATATTGCCATACCAAGTTCACCTGCAAAAGCCATTGCAATTTCAACTAAAGACCAAGCCGTCCCAGCCAATATCCAAACAAATTTAGGTCCCTTTTTATCGGCAGTAATTCCACCAAGCAATGAACCAAACATGTAACCATAGCCAAAGTATCCTAGTATAGATCCCCAAGCAATCGTATCAAAACCAAATTCTTTAATAATATCTTCTTGAGCATATGAGATTGCACCACGATCGATGTAATTAATCATCGTCATAATAACAATCATGGTAATGATAAAATAACGATAACGTTTCATAGTCATCCCCACCCCTTTGTTCTAAACATCTCTACCGTGTAAGTTTATCACAAAGTTGAGTGTAAGCGCTAACATTATTTTAAATATTCAGAATGTTAAGGTGTTAAAAAAGTGCTATAGATAAGGAGGTTAATAATTTCGGACTAAGTAGAATAGGAATGTTTTTAATATTATTGAATTTTTATTTTTAGTTTATTTAATATTTGAAGATTTTATTATGTTATAATATTTGTAAAATAAATTAAACAGATGAGGTATCGAATGTTTTATTTTGTAGGAAACAATATTGGTCAAAAAATCACAGGTATTGAAAAAGCTATTATTAATCGTTTAAACCTTTTTAAAGAAAATAAATATTCATCAAAAGTTATTCTATTAGCATGGAATCGTTACTTAACTGATACAGCATCAAATTATTTAATGCATGAAGATTACATAAATATGTACGATTATTTTCAAGAAGCTACGCAAGTAACTATAAATATTGAATCGATAAATAGTAAAAATTGGTTACATGATTGGCAGCATGATTGTGGATACACAATTAAGTATGTTGAACATTCTAATGATGTACGCGTTTATGATGGTAACAACTTTATAATGTATGCCCATTTTACAGATGAGACTTATAAAAAACTTGATTATCTTAATTATTTCGATACATCTCGTAGGAAAATCAAAAGAGAGCTGTATGATACTCGAGGATTCTTAAGTTGTACTAGAATTTTATCAACTGATCAAAAAATTCAATCGGAGTTTTACTATTCTCCTCAAAAAGAAGTTAAATTAGAGAAATATTATGATATTGATTCAAATGAACCTAATATAGCTAAGAAAATACTATTACATCATCAGGGGAGAACGTATTTCTTCAATAATGATACTGAGTTAAGTGCATTTTTCATAGAACAAATTTATTGCAGTGGTGATCTTTTCTTTAGTGACAGAAATTTAATTTCATCACATGTTTTTAATTCTACAATTCATACAATACCGGTTGTAGCCGTTTTACATAGTACTCATGTCAAAGATATTAATGATTTGATGCATTCAAGGATTAAAAATGTCTATAAAGGCGTCTTCGATCATTTAAAACGCTACAAAGCCATTGTAGTTTCAACGGAACAACAAGCCGAAGATGTACGTCATAGAATTAAGGACTGTATTCCAGTTTATGCGATACCTGTAGGTTTCTCTGAAAGTACATCACAACATAATATAGGATATACATCTCAAAAATTAATTTCTGTAGCAAGATACTCCCCTGAAAAGCAATTAGAACAACAAATTAAGCTGGTTAGTAAATTAAAAGGGTTATTCCCCAAAATTGAATTACATTTATATGGTTTTGGGCCTGAAGAAAGTAAGCTTAAAACATTAATTAATGATTATCATGTAGAAAATCATGTATTTCTAAGAGGATTTCTTAATGACTTAACAGAAGAATTTAAAACAGCATATGTTAATTTAATTACAAGTAATATGGAAGGATTCTCATTAGCATTATTAGAAGCTCAATCGCATGGTGTTCCTTCTATTAGCTATAATATTAAATATGGACCAGGTGAATTAATTATTCCTGATTATAATGGCTCATTAGTAGAATTTAACAATGAAGATCAACTATATGAAACTGTGAAGGCTCTACTAGAAGAACCGGAATTACAACAAAAATATGCTCAAAATAGTATTGAATCATCCAAAAATTTTAGTAAGGATGCCATTATAAATAGATGGCAACAATTAATAAATGATATCAATACATAGATTTTAGAATATCAGCCCATAAAAATAATAGCAGTAAGTCGGTTTTAATTAAGAACCTTCTTACTGCTACTTTTATTTAAAATTATATTGTATAACTGTACGTTTTATTTTAAGTGTTCATAAGGACTGTTATTTACAAATGAAACGATTTGATCTACGAATAATTTTGCACGTAATTGGAATTCACTATCCTCTAGGTATAATGTGCCATCGTCTAATTTTGCGTAATCTGAATCATGTGTAGCAATTTGTGTAGGAACTGCAATACCTAATAAACTGCGTATAATCACTCTTAAATGTGATAATGGTTCTGAACTTACAATACCTCCACTATTTCCAATGAGACCCACCGGTTTCATTTTGAAATAATCCATATTCAAATGATCTAGAGCGTTCTTAAGTATGCCAGAAAATGAGCCATGATAATTAGGCGTTCCAAGAATAAAGAAATCCGCTTCCATTGCTTTATCCTGAAGCTCTTTAACATTTTTTTTAATATCTTCAGCAGCTTGTGTTGTACCAGAAAAGTCCAATTGATGAATTGGTTTCTCAGCTAAATCAAATATATCTACATCAACATCATGTTCATCTAATTGACCTATAAGGTATTTAGCTAAAGCATTTGTATGAGAACCTACTCTAGCACTGCCTACAATTATTAATCCTTTCATCTTTTACACCTCTTAATTATGTTAATTGATTCTCTTCTTTTAAAAATTTCTTAATTGCTTTACCGACTCCGCTGTTTTCATTTGAATCAGTCACATACTTAGCGACTGTCTTAACTTCTGGTGCAGCATTATCCATTGCGACCGAATAACCGACTCTTTCAAGCATAGAGACATCATTTAAGTTATCCCCTAGTGCCATGACATCTTTTAAATCAATGCCGAGTTGTTTCGCAATAGTAGATAAAGCTATGCCTTTTTGCGCATCTGAATGTGTAATTTCTAAATTACCTCTTGAAGATGAAGAAACTGCAAGGTTTGGTGATTGAGCTAATTCTTGACCTACAAGATCAATTTTTCCTAAATCAGAATCGAACGCTAAAATTTTCATGATTAATTCACCAGGAATATCTTCAATTTTGTCATAATTATCAACAATTTTTAAAGTTCCATTATCTATACGTTTTTGAATACTGTTCTCGATTTTCTCAACATCTGCTTTTTGACCAGCACGTTCAGCGATATCAATATAAATTTCTAAGTCTCTTTGAGGATTTTCCGTATAAATCCCTCTATTTGTGTAAACTTGATAATATATGTCTTTTTCTTTCAATGTAGACGTTATCTTACTCACTAAAGAATGATTAAGATGAGATGTACTCATAATATTGAACGTTTCATCGCGAACTTCGGCTCCGTTCAAGCAGATATATGGTACTTTTAAATCTGTTTCAGCAACTGGTGTATTCGCTTCGTAAAATGCACGCCCTGTCGCGATAACAACAGTGATACCATGTTCTTGTGCAAATTTAATCGCTTCTTGGTTCTCTTGAGAAATTTCGTGTGCAGCATTAAGGAGCGTTCCATCCATATCTGTTGCAATTAGCTTTATCATTCGTTGACCTCGTTTCTTCCCGTTTGTAGTTATTTATTTTTAATTTAGGTTTTTAAATTTAATTTTTGAAAAGGTTAGCATGTATTGTCACTCTTTTCATACACAATTATTCTAACAAATTTGTGTCATTTTGTATCTTTGCTTGTTTGAGTGCCTTCTTTTGTTGGCGAATATTTTTGAAGAAATCACGTAAAAGTGTGCTGCATTCATTTTCCAAAATACCCGACTCAACAATAGCTCTGTGGTTGAATTGAGGCTGCTCTAACAAGTTCATCAAACTGCCGGTACATCCTCCCTTAGGATCAACAGCACCATAAACCACTCGTGGTATTCGACTCATCACGATGGCTCCTGCACACATCACGCAGGGTTCAAGGGTGACATAAAGAGTACATTCTTCTAAACGCCAACTACCCACTACCTTAGATGCACGTTCAATCGCAATGTGTTCAGCGTGTGCAGTAGGTAGTTGTAAGGATTCTCTTAAATTATGAGCGTGTGCAATGACTTGATCGTTTTTAACAATGACAGCTCCAATGGGCACCTCCCCTAGAGCTTGTGCTTTCTGAGCTTCTTTGATTGCTAAACGCATGTAATCTTTATCAGTTCTCATATGTGTTGCAATACCTCACTTATGGTACAATACTCATTGTCTATTTTAACATTTGGAGAAGTGAATATGAATAAACCATTTATTGCAATTGAAGGACCTATAGGTGTTGGTAAATCTTCACTTGCACGAATGCTAAGTCAAACGCTTGGTTATTACGAAGAGAAAGAAATTGTTGACGAAAATCCTTTTCTATCAGACTTTTATGACGACATAGAAAAGTGGAGCTTTCAAACAGAAATGTTCTTTTTATGTAACAGATATAAACAAATTCAAGATATTGAGGCGTTAGAACAAGGCGTTGTAAGTGATTACCACATACATAAAAATAAAATATTTGCAAATAACACATTAGATTCGAAAGAGTTCGATAAATTCAGTCGCATTTATGATATTTTGACTGAAGATCTTGAAATGCCTAATATGATTATCTTTTTAGATGCAGATTTAGATGTTCTCAAAACTAGAATAGCTAAACGCAATCGCGATTTTGAACATACTATTGAAGATGATTATTTATTAAAGCTGAAACAAGATTATAAAGCTTATTATGAATCCTTAAAAAATGAGGGCGCGAATGTCATACGTATTGACACAACTGAGAAAGATTTTGTTAACAATAGTGACGACTATAAAGAAATTTTAGAATTAATAAAACCAATGATTGGAGATAATATAGATGAATAATTTTGGTATTCCTCAAAATGCAATTATCACTATTGCAGGTACTGTGGGCGTCGGAAAGTCAACATTAACACAGGCGCTTGCTGATAAATTAAATTTTAAAACTTCTTTTGAAAATGTTGATCATAATCCTTATTTAGATAAATTCTATCATGATTTTGAGCGTTGGAGTTTTCATCTACAAATATACTTTTTAGCGGAACGCTTTAAAGAACAAAAGCGTATGTTTGAATATGGTGGTGGCTTCGTACAGGACCGTTCTATTTATGAAGATGTTGATATTTTTGCGAAAATGCATGAAGAACAAGGTACAATGAGCCCGGAAGATTTTCACACGTATTCAGAATTATTTAACGCTATGGTAATGACACCTTATTTTCCTAAACCAGATGTGTTAATTTATTTAGAATGTGATTATGATGAAGTGATTGATCGTATTAAGCAACGTGGTCGTGATATGGAAATTAATACAGACCCTGAATATTGGAAAAAATTATTCAAACGTTACGATGATTGGATTAATAATTTTAATGCTTGTCCAGTGGTGCGCGTCAATATTAATGAGTATGATATTCACGAAAATCTGGATTCACTAGACCCAATTATCGATAAAATAGCTCATATCATCCAGACTCATCGCCAAGTTGATACAAGACCTTAAAGTGAATTGAAACTTTGCTTATATTCTATTTTTTGACAAACGATCTAATTATATATAGGTTAATACTACAAGTTAATGATTTACACTAGGGGTGTTTTTAACTGAGATGGAATCTATCCAAACCCTTTGAACCTGAATCTAGTTTAAACTAGCGTAGGAAAGTGTGATGACGCTCTTAATATTAATTTGTCATAATATGTGATGACTAAGAAGCACAACTTTTTTACGGAAGTTGTGCTTCTTTTTTTAAAAAATTTTAGGAGGATTAAAAATGTCAAAAACTGCAATTATTACTGGAAGTAGCCGTGGTTTAGGAGCGGTAATTGCTCAAACATTAATTAATAAAGGTTATAACGTTGTTGTGAATTATAAACATAGCAGAGAAAAAGCTGAAAAATTGATTGAGAATATTAGTCATGAAAAAGCAATTGCAATTCAAGCTGATGTGACAGAACGTGCCGAAGTTAACCGAATGGTCAAAGTTGCAAAGGAACATTTTGGTAATATAGACATTGTTATTAATAATGCACTAGTTAATTTTAAGTTTGATCCAAACCAACAAAAGAACTTCAAAGATTTAACTTGGGAAGATTATCAACAACAACTTGATGGCACTTTAAAAGCTGCATTTAATGTTACACAAAGTGTCATACCTCAATTTATTGAAAAACAGGAAGGCAGAATTATTAATATCGGAACAAATCTATATCAAAACCCAGTCGTCCCCTATCATGAATACACGACTGCTAAAGCTGGCTTAATAGGTTTTACCCGTAATATCGCTGCAGAGCTAGGCCAATATGGTATAACAGCCAATGTGGTTTCTGGAGGATTATTAAAAACTACTGATGCTAGTGCAGTAACGACGCCTGAGGTATTCGACTTAATCGCTCAAACGACACCGCTCAAAAAAGTGACTACGCCACAAGATGTAGCAAATATGGTTGCTTATCTAGCTTCTGATGAAGCAAGTGGTATCACTGGTCAGAATTTAACTGTTGATGGTGGGTTAACAATGAATTAATGTATGATGTTAATAGAAAATATCGATTAAAACTTACATCTAAAATTAAATGTAGAGTGAAACCTCTTTTTTTAAAGACAAATATAATAAAAGCATGGTTACTTGAACTCACTCAAATATCCATGCTTTTTAATTAATTTTGTTATTTTTTATATTGATCTAAAATTTGTTTTACATCTTTAGCACTGTCAATAATGACATCCGCATCCGCTTCATGAAGTTCCTCTCTTTTTGCGATACCAGTTAATACACCTATACTTAAACCTAATTTAGCGTTTACCGCAGTTTTCATATCATTTGTAGTGTCACCAATGATGGCAACTTGATCTGGTGAAACATCATAAGCGTCAAATAAAGGATTCAACACTTTTGGATTGGGTTTTTCTTCAGCATGAGTTTCTGTAGAAATAATTAAATCAAATAATTCTTTAGATTGCGTTTCTTCTAGAAATTGATCTACGCCTTTTTTGGTATCACTAGTGACAATACCAATTTTATAACCTTCGTTTCTAAGTTCCTGAATAGTCTCTTGCACACCTTCAATCCAATTATTTTCAGGAACACGAGTATCAACAAGTTCTTGGCTAGTATTTCTTGCCCAATCAGATGTATCTTCTCCAGTAACTTTATTAAAAGATTTAATAATATCTCCTAATGATCCTGAACCCATAATTGAATCAGGAACAATTTTATCGTCAATAATTCCAAGTTGGCGGTGTGCTACTTCTTTGTCGTGTACAGGAAATGTCTCTAATAGTTTATCAACAAGGCGCACACCGATTTTTTCCCAACTCTTATCAAATTCTATTAGCGTGCCATCTTTATCAAATAATATCCATTCCATTTTTACTTCTCTCCTGAAAATGATTTTTTGTAGTACATTCATTTACATATTATTGTAATATAGAGACTTCAATAATTATAGAAAAGTGGATTATGGTTTCTTTATTTCACAAAAAAGAGCTTTCTCGAATGAGAAAGCTCTTTCAGTATATAACACATTAATAGTTAGGGACTTCAACTCTCCAACCATATTTATCTTCTAATTTACCGCTTTGAATACCAGTATATGTGTCATATAATTTTTGAGTGATTTCACCTGGCTCATTATTATTAATAACAATTTCTCTGTCTTCATAGCGTAATGTACCAACTGGAGAAATAACCGCTGCAGTACCTGCACCAAATACTTCTGTAAGTTCACCTTTGTCGTAAGCGTCGAATAATTCGTCAATTGAAACTTTTCTTTCTTCAACTTCATAACCTAAGTCTTCAGCTAATTGAATAATTGATTTTCTAGTAATACCTGGTAAGATACTTCCATTTAATGCAGGTGTGACTATTTTTCCATTTTCAACGAAGAAGATATTCATACTTCCAACTTCTTCGACATATTTTTGTTCCACACCATCTAGCCATAATACTTGGTCATAACCTAATTTGTTAGCATTAGTTTGTGCAAGTAGACTAGCAGCATAGTTACCGGCAACTTTCGCAAATCCTACTCCTCCACGTACGGCACGAACATATTCGTCTTCAACATAAATTTTAGTAGTTTTTAACGTGTCTCCACCATAATACGCACCTGAAGGCGATAAAATGATTAATAACTTATATTGTTGAGATGCACGTACACCTAGAATACCTTCCGTAGCAAATACGAATGGACGAATATATAATGATTGCCCTTCACCCTCTGGTACCCAGTCACGTTCAACATCAATAAGTTGTTTTAATCCCTCTAATAATGCTTCTTCGTCAACTTCTGGCATTTCTAAACGCGCTAAAGAATTATTAATACGTTTAAAGTTTTGGTCTGGTCGGAATAATACCACTTCACCGTTGTGTTTATATGCTTTAAGCCCTTCAAATACCGCTTGACCATAATGTAAACCTTGTGCTGCTGGTGAAATTTCAAATGGTGCATAAGGTACAATCTTCATATCATGCCAACCTTTATCCGCATCATAATCCAAACTTAGCATATAGTCTGAAAAATATTGACCGAATCCTAATTTCGATGTGTCTGGTTTTTCTTTCAATGTATCTCGTTGTTCAAATTTTACCTTTTCTGACATGAATATAGCCTCCTAGTAATTTCTCCGAATTGAATAGTTACTCTAAATTATATCAATCGCATTTATACTATTCAATGAGTTTTCTAAATATTCAAAATAAATATACAAATGTAATTATGTACTCTTTATTAGTTAAACATTACCATATTAAACTTACAAGTTTAGTTATTTACGTATGTTATAGATACATTGGATTTAAAATATAAAAAAACTCCTTTTAAAAGTTTTAATTTTAAAAGGAGTAAGTTTTAGCTAAACTACGTTATTAATTATATAAGATTTTCTATTTAGCAACCTTTTCTTTTTCTTCAATTGCTGCGAGCATCAACTTAGTCATTGAGGCTAAATCATATTTTGGATTAAATCCCCACTCACCACGTGAACAGCTCGTATCGATACTATCAGGCCATGTTGAAGCAATATTTTGACGTTCTGGATCAACATCATAGTCTAGTTCGAAATTAGGGTAGTACTCTTGAATGGCTTTTTTAACCATTTCAGGTTCTATACTCATTGCACTTAAATTATAACCATTACGAGTTTCTAATTTGGCACCATCTGCTTCCATTAATTTTATAATAGCGTCGATGGCATCATCCATATACATCATATCCATATATGTGTTCTTATCGATATAGCTTGTATAACGACCTTCTCTTACTGCTTTAAAATAAATTTCAACAGCGTAGTCAGTCGTGCCGCCCCCTGGCTCCTTCACATGTGAAATAAGTCCTGGGAATCTTACGCTGCGAGTATCTACGCCAAACTTAACATAATAATACTGACACAGTAATTCACCCGCAACTTTATTAACACCGTACATTGTAGTAGGTTGTTGGATTGTTACTTGTGGTGTATTTACTTTAGGCGTTGACGCGCCAAAAGCACCAATAGAGCTTGGTGTAAAGAATTGTAGTTCATACGTACGTGCAGCTTCAAGAGCGTTCATTAATCCTCCCAAATTTAAATCCCAAGCGAATAATGGATTCTTCTCAGCAGTTGCGGATAATAATGCTGCCATATGCATTAAAGTGTCTGCCCCAAAATCTTCGATAAGCTTATACATACGCTCTCTGTCTTTAACATCTAAAATTTCAAATGGACCATTTTGAACTGGTGAATTTGCTTCAGGTTCTCTAATATCTGTAGCTAATACATTTTCTGTACCGTAAATTTCTCGACATTTCACTACTAACTCGGTTCCAATTTGGCCAAGTGCCCCTGTAATCATTATCTTTTTCATTACAAAATCTCCCCTTGTTTATTTCATAAGTGCGTTGTCCTTCTAGTATGTACATATTCTTAATTTACATCAATATTATATAATAAAAGCGCTTTCTTGTATATGCAGTAAACACATTATAGGGTTTAATAAGTAGTTTTTAATTTATGATTTTTGTATGAGCGCGTTAGTTGTATTGCTATTTGGTCATTAGACTATGACGTTTTATTAATTAAATTTAAATTCGAAGTAAATATTTTAAATAAAAGAATTATTTATTCTTTTTATATGCTAATATTGCAATGTATATAATTTTTCAAAAGGAGGAACTATATGAAAAAAATCATAATCACTATTATCACTTTATTTATAACCCTTGGTACGATACTAAACTTTAACCTCGTTAATGCTTCAGAACAACACACGCACTCAAATGACAATCAAAGTAAAACTGAACACACAATATTACATACTAATGATATTCATGGTCGCTTCGTAGAAGAAAAAGGACGTGTTATTGGCATGCCTAAATTAAAAGGTCTCAAAAATAAAGAAAAACCTGATTTAGTTTTAGACTCTGGGGATGCCTTTCAAGGATTGCCAGTTTCTAACCATTCAAAAGGTGAAGAAATGGCTAAAGCAATGAATAAAGTAGGCTATGACGCTATGACAATTGGTAATCATGAATTTGATTTTGGCTATAACCAATTATTAAAATTACAAAAACAGCTTCATTTTCCAATGATCTCATCAAATATTTATAAAAACGGGAAGCGCATTTTCAAACCTTCAACTATAATTAAACGTAATGGTGTGCGATACGGTTTAGTAGGTGTTACAACTCCCGAAACTAAAATTAAAACCTCTCCTGATGCTGTGAAAGATGTAGAATTTAAAGATCCATTGAGCAGTGTGAAAGGTGCTATTAAAGAAATGGATGGTAAAGCAGATGTATATGTTGTTTTATCTCATCTTGGCATCGATAAAAATACTAAAAAAGAATGGCGTGGAGATTATCTAATTGAACAATTATCCAAAGATAACTCAATAAAAAAACCAATCATAGTTTTAGATGGTCACTCACATTCTGTTATAAAACATGGCAAAAAGTATAATCATGGTATCTTAGCTCAAACGGGTACTGCTTTGGAAAATGTAGGCAAAATTAGTTTTCTTTTTAACCATCATAAAGTGTCAGATTTAAAAGCGAGTCTGATTAACGTCAAAGATACAAATAAAATAAAAGCTGATCCCTCAATAGAAAAACAAGTAAATAAAGCGAATAATGAATTTAAAAAAGAAACATCTAAAGTGATTATTCCTAATAATAAAGTTGAATTTAAAGGCGATAAAAATATAGCTCGTACTCAAGAAACGAATTTAGGAAATCTAATTACAGATGCGATGGAGGATTACGCAGCGAAAAACTTTAAACATAAGCCAGATTTCGCAGTGACTAATGGCGGTGGTATTCGCGCTTCCATCTCTAAAGGCAAAGTCACTCAAAACGATATTATTACAGTGCTGCCTTTCGGTAATTTAATTTCACAGATTAAAGTTAAAGGTACGAATGTGAAGAAAGCATTTGAACATAGTCTAGGTTCTCCTACTGAAACAAAAGATGGTAAGAAACAACTATCACCAAATGGCGGTTTCTTACAAGTTTCGAAATCAATACGTGTTTATTATGATATGAATCAAAAATCTGGCTCAAGAGTTCGAGATATTCAAGTTCGTAATCGCGAGACCGGAAAATTTGAAAAATTAAATCCTAATAAAACATATTATGTTGCTACCAATGATTTTACCGCTAACAAAGGTGATGGCTACGATATGTTTGGAGGACAACGTGAGGAAGGTATTTCGCTTGATGAAGTCGTAGGAAATTATATTCAAAAGCACAATTTAAATGAATATAATACTAATAATCCTGAAAGAATCATTAATGGAAAATTAGATTCAGTGAAAAAATCAACACATAAATCAGACAATGGTAAACAATCAAGCAATCATACTCACAAAAAGTCAGCCTAAATATACAAGAGACTCTGAGATAAAATAGTCATTCTCAGAGTCACTTTTTTATGATTAAACTCTATTTTATTAAGAAACATATATAGTTAATCAAACGCATAAAGATTATTTACTTACGGAAAATATTAAATAAGACAAAGTTGATTTTTAATTTAGTCCAAATTAAAAGATACTCACGCTTATCGCAGATAATCAAAATGATTAGAGTAAGTCCCGAAAAGGGGTTCAAATACTGAGACTATTAGTCCAAAAGATGGCATTGAAAGGTGACAGTCATATTTCTTGGGAAATAATTCTCCATCCACTTATAGCAGTCTGCCGTTTGTGCGAGGTTACAGTGCCCTCCTACTACTTCAACTACGTTTGCAATTCATAAAGGCAAACGTTATCATTAATTTAAGTTAAATATAATGTAGGTGATCGTAATGAATGGTGGTTTGAAAACGTATAAACAACGACAAGTAGGTTTGCTATCTAGCTTATTAATCTTTTTAGCATTTATCTTTCAAAATATTTATGTACTTGTAACTAAACATGAGTTAGTGCCTGAGATGCTAAGTACATTTAGCCTACTCGTTTTTCTAATTTTAGCTACACTTTGTGTTAAACAGGTTATATATAATTATAGACATCGACCATGATAGAACCCATATAAAATCCCGCTAGTTAATTTTAACGGGATTAATAATATGATTAATTATCACTTTCAAGTGCTTTTTTATAGAAATACTGAGCTACTACAATATCAACAATGGCTAGACCCACTGATTTAAATAAAGTTACCTCTTTTTCGTCCTCACGTCCTGCTTTCTTACCTGAGACAATATCACCTAACTCACCATATAACATATTGTGAGTTAATATACCCTCTTCCTGAGGCACTTTTAAATCGCCTGTCTCTTCCATTGCCGCTTCGGTCGATTCAACAACAATCTTATTAGCGATCATCATAGACTCTGACGGTAATTCTTGCATATCAGGTTTGAATGAACCTACTGCATTAAGATGGACGCCTGGGTGTAACGTGTGTGAATATACTGGTTCTGAAGCATTTGTAGCGGTAACTATAATATCCGCAGCCTCCATTGCTTCATCTGCTTGATCATACGTTTTGGCTTTAACTCCATATTTTTGTTGAGTTGCTTCAGCAAGCTTTTCAGCTTTTTCCTTAGTTCTACTTGAAAAGTGAACTTCCTCAATATTTCTCACAGCCATGACAGCTTCTATGAGACCTTCAGCTTGTACTCCGGCACCAATGACAGTTAATACTTTAGCATCTTCACGAGACAAATATTTTGTAGCCACACCAGAAATCGCGCCTGTTCTAATTTTAGTTAAATAACCACCATCTAGTACTGCTAGTGTTTCCCCCGTTTCATAATCGCTTAGTATTACTGAGCCTGTAATTGTTGCTTTACCTTTTTTAGGATTATCAGGAGCAAATGAAACGGTTTTTAATCCGACAATTTTTAATTCATCTGATAATGCTGGCATCACTAAGTATCGATTGTGTTTATTAAATGGCAACACATGTCGCAATGGGGTTTCAGTTTTATCTTCTGAAAATGCTTTTAGCGCTTGTCCAACCTCTTCAATAACTTCATTCATATTTAATAACTCTGATTGAGTTTGTTCATCTAAATATCGCATTTTAAACTCTCCTTTATACCATGACGCTTTTAAATAACATTCCCTTAGATTTTAGTATCTAACATAATTGAATGATTAAAATAGTATTGCTAAAAGTATCGATGTGAGTACCACTAAATTAAATAAATTGATAAAAATACTTATATTAAGCGTATCCTTAATATCGTCTTGAGTTCTTGATATAAAACTAAATATCAATGAAATGATAAGTAAGAAAATGCTAAATAAAGCAAAAAATGAGACTATATCTGGTCCTACTTCACTTATACGATTTAAAGATAGGCTGATCCAAGTGATTAAAATAATATAATTAAATAGGTTCATTCCATATATTACATACTTCATTAATACCACCCGATTATTTAAATATATTTTTTACTATCGTTTCAAATTTGAATTATAATTTACATTGTTACTTTCACTCATATAATAATACACCTGTCTCTTATACACATCTCCGAGCCCACGAGACGCTACGC